>OBYS01000104.1_pt1 | contig 102607 bp, 101 predicted proteins | sample 1476791 | NCBI WGS metagenome assembly OBYS01 (sample SAMEA2580205, study PRJEB22360) | human gut metagenome | biome: human gut; feature: human-associated habitat; material: faeces | place: Denmark | collected 2008/2010
TATGGGATATTAGCTCAGTTGGTAGAGCACTTGACTTTTAATCAAGTTGTCCGGGGTTCGAATCCCCGATGTCTCATCGGTTTAAAATAGCGGTTAAGCCAGTAACTTCATGGTTTACCGCTATTTTTGCGTGAAAAAAAGCAGGAATTGTAATTGGATCTAAACAATATTTAATTGTCAAAATACTGATTTGTTTACGTATAATTATTTCAAAATTATGCAAAACATACAAAAAATGTAGATAAACAAAATACATTGTAGTATAATAGGACACAGCACGAAAAAACACACTTTAACTAGAAAAGAGGAAGTTATATGAATGAAGAACAATATTCCAGAGCGAATAAAAGAGTACTGCTTGCAATAGTGGTTGTTTTTGGATACATAGCAGCTACCCTTATGTTAGCATTGGGCGTCAGTCAGGGCGGACATGCGGCAAAGATTGTGATGGAGGCAGTCACGGCGGCAGCAGTTATCGTTATCTCGGTTGTAGCATATCTTGGTAAAAGAACAACACGCACATGTGCGGTGATCATGACACTGTCGATGATGATAGGTTATTTCGTGATTGTCCAATTGAACACAACCGTTGGAACATGGACATATGGTCTGCCGCTGCTGATCGTTGCAATGGTTTATCTGGACAAGAAAATTGTGATGGTGACAAATGGTATTGCGCTGGTTTCCATTGTAGTTCATTTAGTCAGATGCTTTCTGGGTGACGGATCAGATCTGCAGAATAATGTGATTGGGCTGTTTGTATTATTGCTGACCGCATATGCCTGCAATAGTGCAGAGCGTCTGCTCGAGTGTTTCTTTAAAGAAAATCTTGCAGAAATTCAAAATGCATCGGATATCCAGAAGGATAGTAATAAAAAGATGATCATCGTTGCAGAGAATATTTCCAAGCATTTTGGAGAGGCAATGGATATGCTTGACGGTCTGCAGGAATCCATTAATGTGAGTCACAGTTCCATTCAGGAAATTGCAGACAGCACAGAAAGCACAGCGGAAGCGATCCAGAAACAGGCGGTTATGTGTTCTGATATTCAGGGGAATACCGATCAGGCAGAGCAGGGCATCAAAGAAATGATCGAGGCATCACATAAGACGAATGACAATGTGAAAGAAGGTGCTGGTGTTGTCAGTGAATTGAAGGAACAGGCCGTGAACGTTGCAGATGCGAGTCAGGTGACGGTGGATGTGATCAGAAGCCTGACCGATAAAGTGGAGGAAGTAAAAACATTTGTCGATTCCATCATTAACATTTCAAATCAGACCAATCTGCTTGCCCTGAATGCGTCTATTGAAGCAGCAAGAGCCGGTGAAGCCGGAAAAGGTTTCGCAGTCGTGGCAGATGAAATCCGTCAGCTTTCAGAGCAGACGAAGGATGCTTCTGCAAATATTACAGAGATCATCCAGAAATTGAATGAAGATACAAAACGTGCGAATGACAGCATCATGACAGCGGCAGAATCTGTAGAGAAGCAGAATCAACTGATCGATGATACCAGAGATAAATTTAATGATGTTGGTAATGCAGTGGAAGTTTTAATGGGAAATATCGATGTTGCAGAACAGAGTATTCAAAAAATACTGGATGCGACAGGAGTGATCTCAGATAACATCACGCATTTGTCTGCAACAGGTGAGGAGGTAGCAGCTTCTTCCACCGAGGGTCTCCGCACGGCAGACATTACAGTGGAGAAGATGTCCAATTGTAAAAAAGTGCTGGAAAATATTTATTTACTGGCAGAGGATTTGAAAAACTCAGTAGAAAATAATGAAAACCAGTAATAAACAAGAATTAGCACTTGACGGATTCCTGTGAAACTATTATGATAAAAAAAGAATACTTCAATGCGTTGAAGTACGAAAATAAAACTGCATAAGATGTAGATAGCACAGAGTGTATGACGATAGATACAGACAAAGAGAAGTTTTTATGCAGGCTTGGAGTTACACATGGAGGATGTACCAATGGAAATGGAGATGGAATTTTTGCGGAAACTGCCAACACCACAGGAGTTGAAAGAGCAGTTTCCGGTAAGTACAGAAGTTGTGGCAGTGAAAGCCCAGAGAGATGAAGAGATACGCAATATTTTTGAGGGAAAAGATGACAGGCTGATTTTAGTGATCGGTCCCTGCTCCGCAGATAATGAAGATGCTGTTATTGACTATATATCCAGATTGAGAACGGTTCAGGAAAAAGTGAAAGATAAAATTTTTATAATTCCCCGTATTTATACCAATAAGCCGAGAACGATCGGCGTTGGATATAAAGGAATGCTGCATCAGCCGGATCCGGAGAAAAAAGAGGATATGTTAAAAGGGATCATTGCAATCCGGGAACTGCATACGAGAGCGGTAAAAGAAACCGGATTTACCTGTGCAGATGAAATGCTCTACCCGGAGAATCACAGATATTTGTCTGATTTGTTGTCTTATGTGGCAGTAGGTGCACGTTCCGTAGAAGACCAACAGCATCGTCTGACTGCAAGTGGAGTTGGGATTCCGGTCGGAATGAAGAATCCGACCGGCGGGGATATTTCTGTTATGATGAATTCCATGATCGCTGCACAGCACGGACATACGTTTTTATACCGGGGCTGGGAAGTGACAACAACCGGAAATCCATATGCACACGCTATTTTACGTGGATACGTGGATAAGTTTGGACGTAATATTCCAAATTATCATTATGAAGATCTACAGAATTTATTAGAACATTATGAGGATGTCAACGCATCACAGCAGACAACCCTCGCAAATCCGGCGGTCATCGTGGATACCAATCATTCTAACTCAGGAAAACAGTTTATGGAACAGATTCGTATCAGCAAAGATGTATTACATAGTTGTAAAGTGTCAAAAGAGATTCATAATCTGGTAAAAGGACTTATGATCGAGAGTTATATTGAGGATGGTGCCCAGAAAGTTGGCGAACACTGCTATGGAAAATCCATCACAGATCCTTGTCTTGGATGGGAGAAAACAGAAAAGCTGATTTATGAGTTGGCAGATTTATGGTAAAATTGCTGAAAAGATCGTTGCAGAGGAGCTTTGTAACGATCTTTTTTGTGCAATTTTTAAAATAGAACCAACAAGTGTCCACTTTTTGCATGGAAACCATCAGATATTGATATCACACGACCGTCATTTTGTAGCAGAAAAAAATACAGTTTTACTTATATGTAGTTCTTGACCGGATTTTAGTTAGAAAAAAGTTGAAAATTTTGGAAAATCTGATAATATTGACATGGGTTTGAATTTGAATATGTAAAAAAGAAGAGGTGCAAAACATGAACAGTTTATTACTTTGCATTCCGTTTGCAGGTTTATTGCTCTGCATTGCGGTAATGCCATTGGTAAAGCCTGAGTGGTGGGAAAAACATCAGGCTTTGGCAGTGATCGTGTGGTCATTGCTTTTTATTATCCCGTCTATCGTGTTAAACGGCGCAGGAGAGACGACCGAAACAGTGTTAGAGTGTATCGTGAATGATTATCTGACCTTTATCGTTTTATTATTCGGTCTGTTCTGTGTATCCGGAAATATTACGCTGGAGGGTAACCTTGCAGGTTCTCCTGCTGTGAATGCTTTATTTTTAGCATTCGGAACTTTATTATCGAGCTGTATCGGTACAACCGGTGCAAGTATGCTGCTTGTCCGCCCGATGATCAAGATGAATTCATGGAGAAAAAACAAAGCACAGATCATGATATTTTTTATTTTCATGATCTCCAATATGGGTGGATGTCTGACACCTATCGGCGATCCACCACTTTTAATGGGATTTATGCGTGGTGTTCCATTCTTCTGGAGCTTACACTTGTTCCCGATTTTAATTTTCAATATGATTTTATTATTGATCATTTTCTACTTAATTGATAAGAAACAGTATCGCAAGGATATTGCGAATGGTTTACGTCCGGATATCAGCAAACCGGGTGTAGATATCAAAGTAGAAGGTTTACATAATATAGTTTTCCTTGTAGCGATCGTTGTGGCTGTTATTTTAAGCGGTACGCTTCCAAGTCTGCCAATGTTCCAGGATGCAGCCGGAAACGTACTTGGAATTACAATTTATAAATCTGTGAAATTGACATTCCCGGCAATGATTGAAATTGCAATTATTCTTTTAGCTGCACTGCTGTCATTCAAGACAACAAACGAGAAGATACGTACCCAGAACCACTTTACGTGGGGTGCGATCCAGGAAGTTGCAATATTATTTATCGGCATTTTTATCACAATGCAGCCGGCGCTTGCATTACTTAAAACAATGGGACCTAACCTTGGAATTACCGAGCCATACCAGATGTTCTGGGCAACCGGATTCCTTTCCAGCTTTTTGGATAACACACCAACCTATCTGGTATTCCTCACAACAGCAGGAACACTTGGATTCACATCAGGTATTGTTACTACAGTTGGTACCATCTCTGTAAAGATCCTTACGGCAATTTCCTGTGGTGCGGTATTTATGGGAGCTAACACTTACATTGGAAATGCGCCAAACTTTATGGTAAAATCTATTTCTGATGAAAACGGTATCCGTATGCCATCCTTCTTCGGATATATGGGCTGGTCACTGTGTATTTTAGTACCTGTATTCTTTATTGATATGCTGGTATTCTTCTTATAAAATTGCAGTGATAGAAAGGTATGATGAGTCATGGAAAAAAATAGAGAGAATTGTTACGAGATCGCAAAGCAGATCTATCAGTTAGATAAAGAGGTATATGAGTGTGTAGGTTCTTCTCTTGGTAGAACTTTTACCGGAGATGAGGCAACCTGCGTTGAAGAGATCACCAGACTTCTGATCACAAGACCACAGGGGCATGAGATCCGAAGCGATATTGCATTGATCGGCAATATGGCGAGAACTATTAAGAATAAAGAAGATCATCACAGAATGATGACACAGTACAATGAGATTTTGAAAAAAATAGCAGCGATTCCGGACAGTTTTGGAAGCGTTGATATTATCAATGAAAATCTTGCGGCTTTGAATACTTCCAATTTAAGACAGAAGTTTTCACCGGATGATCATTTGATCATCTGTATTGGACGTACACATGGAAGCGCCGGAACCGATATCGGTTTTGCGCTGGCAGACAAGTTGAAGATCAATTACTATGATGCAGAAATTTTTGATCAGGTTTTGAAAAAAATGGATGCAGAGAAAGAAGATATTGAAGATCATAGCAATTATGTAGAAGAACTCAAAGGAAAGATTGCAAAAAAAACAGGTATTGGAAAGTTTTTCAAGAATTTCAGAAAATACCATGGACTTCCGGTGCAGGATGCTATTTTCTTTAATCAGAGTGACTTGATCTGCGAGATGGCAAAGAAGGAAGACTTTATTGTTATGGGAAGATGTGCGGATGTAGTACTCACAAATCACAGAATCCCACATATCAGTATTTTCATAACAGCTTCTTTTGAGCAGCGGGTACATCGTATGATGGTACTGCACAATTTAAATTATAAGCAGGCAGCGCACCTTCTGGTAAAATTAGATGCAAGGCATGCAAAATATTATTTTGATTATACCGGTAAGAAGTGGGGAGATGCCGTTAACTATGATTTATGCATCAACAGTGCAAGCTACGGTATTGAAGAGTCAGTAGAATTGATCGAGCGTATGATCAATAAATATCCAAACAGCTAAATAAATGTGATGACGGAAAGAGGACTGTGGACAGATGTCTGCAGTTCTTTTTTTATAATGAAAAAAAACATTTTTTGAAATATGTAGTTATATGACATAAATGTTGAAAAATATAAACTTTACTTCTCGCGAATTATACGTTAGTATAACAGAGAAAGAGATGCCAGTGCCATGGCATACGCTTTTGAGATTACCCAATTGTATATGTGATTCTTCTCCTAGAAACATATTCATACAACCCTTTTGCAGAGTACATAAAATGTACGACTTCGTAGTGTAATGAAAAGAATCTACCATATGAAACTGTGGTAGGTTTTTTTTCTATTTCATTCATTGCATCAACGAATTGTTACCGGGAGAAGTTTTAGAAACCTGAAAAGAGGGAGGATATCTGGATGGATAAGAATGTGCAGTATATTTTGGAAGTTGCAAAATGTGGAGGGATTACGAAAGCAGCGAATAATCTTTATATTACACCTTCTGCGTTGAGTAAGTTTGTCCAGGCGAGGGAGGAAGAACTGAATGTGCAGTTATTTCACAGGATCGGGAAACGTTTTGTGCTGACGGCGGCAGGCGAGTATTATGTGGGCAGATGTAAGGAGATCGAAACAATCCAGAAAGAGATCACAATTCAGATGGAGCGGTTTTCCAGTATGAGCCACGGCATGATACGTATCGGTGTGCAGCCTTCTTTTTCGGATCTTGTTTTAAAAGATATCATTCCAAAGTTTCAGGAGAGTTTTCCGGCAGTAAAAATTATTTTACAGGAGTATTCAACAGGAGAGCTGATGGAGCTGTTGAAAAAACAGCAGGTGGATGTGGTGCTGGCAACAATTGACCAGAAGGATGCTGATCTGGAATACCGCCCGGTTAAAATGTGTGAGTTTGTCATGGCAGTCGGTAAAAATCATCATCTGGCAACGCTGGCGGTGGCGAAGGAAGGATTTCAGTATCCGTGGGTTGACCTCAAAGAATGTGAGAAAGAGGAAAATGTCATGCTTTTACCGGGATCGCCGTTTCGGAAACACGCAGATGAAATTTATGGGCATTACCATTTAAAACCTAACATTGTATATCAGATCAGTGGGACGAGAACAGGACTGTCTTGTGTGGCGTACCATAAAGCAATTATGATCACGTTGGATCATATGATTTTTAATAACCCGTTTTCAAAAGAAATTGTACCGTTATCAATCGGAGATGCACCGATTCAGACTGAAATTGACCTGATTTATATGAAAGATATCATATTAAAAACGGAGATGGAAAAGCTGTACGAGATTATCTGTGAAGCAATCCGGTAGCAGCATATACTGGAAATAATAATATGTAGTTAAAGGACATATTGCGTGAAAATAAGGAACTGTACTTTCTGGCACTTCTGACATATGATAGTTATACTTGTTAAAAAATTATCATACTCAGGAAAAGTTGGAGGAACAGATGACACCGTTAGAAATTACGTTACTTATTTTAGTGCTTACGATCGTTGCTTTTATCACAGGAAAAATTCCGTTTTCCGTGATTTCAGCCGGAATTATGCTATCGCTCATCATGACAGGAGTGATGGAACCTGCGGAGGCATTCAGTGGATTTATCAACACAAATGTGGTCATGTTTGTGGCAATGTTTGTCATTGGAGCAGGACTTACGAAAACAAGTCTGATCGATAAGGCGGAGCAGCTGGTTGTCCGCTACAAGGATAATCCGAAAATGCTGATTTTTCTGGCATGTATTGCCTCATCGCTGCTTGCAAGTATCACGAGCGCGACAGCGACGGCTGCGATCATGATCTCACTTCTGGTTGGAATTGCAAATGAGATTGGCACAAGCAGAAGCAAACTGTTGTATCCTGCGATGGCCTGTGCCAATATTGCGACTTCGATGACCTTTTTGGGACAGGGGGCGAGCAATATCACATGGATTGATATTATGGCAAAGGCAGGAGCACCAAATGAGCTTTATATCTGGGATTTTACAATTGCAAGAATCCCATTGCTTGTGGTGTCAATTTTATATATGACGTTTGTTGGATATAAGTTAATGCCAGATATTGATAACAACACATTTGTAGATGGCGGGCATACAGGAAGAAAGTCTGCAAAATTAAGTCCGATAAAGGAAAAGATTGCAATTATCATCATTGTGGTTACAATTCTCGCAATGCTTTTTGAAAGTGTAATCGGAATCCCGATGTATATTGTTGCATGCATTGGCGCTGTTTTGCTTGTATTAAGTGGAATTTTAAACGAAAAAGAGGCATTGGATTCCATTCATCAGCCGACAATCTTTTTATTTGCAGGGGTGTTGACCTTATCAGAGGCGATCAAAATTACAGGTGCAGGGGATGTCGTGGCGGACTGGATGATCAGTCTGATTGGAAATACAACGAATCCATATCTGATCATGGCGGTATTTTTCCTGATTCCATTTTTACTTACCCAGATCATGTCGAATCTGGCAACACTTACGATTTTCATTCCACTTGTTGTATCGGCCTGTATGAAAATTGGGATTGATCCGAGAGCAGCCGTTGTGGGTGTACTCACCGCAAGCTGCATTTCTATCATGACGCCGATGGCAGCACCGTGCCAGATCATGATCATTGAACCGGGCGGATATACGCTGAAAGATTATCTGAAATGCGGTACACCTCTGGCAGTGATTCTTGCGATTATGACGATTTTTTTAATGCCGTTGATGTTTCCGTTTTATTAAGGGATAGAAAAATAAAAGAAAAGCAGGGAAGTTGATTTTTATAGAAAAATCAGCTTCCTTTTTGTGTTTCAAAAGGTTTTTATTTACAAATAAGGGGAAATTGGATACATTATATATAAAGCTATGAGCAGTGTACAAATGAAACGTACTAAAAGGAGAAAGAAATGAAAAACAAACGTACCTGCGATTATATCGCAGAAGCAATACAAAATGAGATTTTATCAGGAAGAATGGAGGCAGGACAGCCGCTTCGTCAGGAGGAATTGTCAGAGAAACTTGGCTATTCGAGAATGCCGGTCCGTGAGGCACTACAGATTTTAGAGGAGCAGGGACTTGTAAGGCGACTTGCAACCCGCCATGTTGTGGTGGCAGATTTTTCGGAAAGAAATATTGAAGAAATATTTGATATGTTCGGAAATGTGGAAAAGAAAGCATTAAAAGACCTTGCAGAGATGTCCTTTGAATGGGTGTACTCAGCAGAGGGCGAAGATGCAGAAGAGAAGTTCCATGAATTTGTCTATGGAACGATCACAAACGGACTTTTCCGCAGGCTTTTAGAGACATCGGCAGACTGTTATATCCGTTTTGCATCGGAAGAGACAGAAATGGGAAAAGATCCGGAGCAGAAACAGCTCAGACGGAATAAACTTGAAACTGTTCACAGTGCATATTGCAGAAAAGATACCGTCGTGATGGAAGTCGCACTGGAGGAATATTATAGATTACTGACAGAAAATGTGAAAAAAGAAAGAGGTTTTGAGAAATGAATGGTTTGAAACCGATAAAAATACCATCTGCTAAGGAAAAGGTAGCATCGGAGCTGCGGAAAGCAATTTTGTCAAGAAAGATGAAAGAGGGAGAAATCCTTTCTTTAGACAGTGTGGCAACTCAGCTGAATGTCTCGATTACACCTGTAAGAGAAGCATTTCAGATTCTTGCGAGAGATGGACTGATTAAGCTGCGGCAGAACAAGGGCGCAATTGTTTTAGGGATTACAGACACTTATATCAGGGAACATTATCAGCTGCGGGCGATTTTGGAGAGTGCGTGTGCCGGGCTTGCAGCAGAAGAAGGTGTGGATATCAGCGGTATCAGAGATTCTTATGAGGAATCCAAAGCTGCTTTGGAAAATGGAGATTACAGTCAGTATGCGAGCCAGAACCGGGAGTTTCACAGTGAAATCTGGGCAGCAGCCGGAAATAAAAAGATGGAAAATATGATCGCAGAACTATGGAATGGGTTGTCTATGGGAAATATGGTGACGGAACAAGAGTATGCAAAGATTTCCATCGAGGAACATGGCAGGATCATGGACGCAATTGCAGCAGGAGATGGTGAGCGCGCCAAAAAAGAAATGTACGCACATATTATGCGAAGCCGGGACGATATGCTGACTTACTATCAGTGATGTGAAAAAAATATTTTTCGTGCAAAACCGGAATCGAGGTTATTGATAAATAATGCACAAAAAAGAAAATATAAAATTATAGAAAATGCCGAAGTTGTCAAAAACAGTTGACGACTTCGGTTTTTTGTTATATTGTGTAATCAACAAATGGATACATTATCACATATCAAATATCAAAAAGATGAAGGGAGAAGGAATGATATGAGTCCAGCAACAATAACGTTATTATTTTTATTGTTTGCCATTGTAATGTTTGTGTGGGAAAAGATTCCACTTGGGGTAACATCCATGATCATCTGTGTCGGTCTTGTCGTAACAGGGGTGTTAGACTGGAAAACAGCATTTGCAGGGTTTATCGACAGCAATGTCATTTTGTTCGTGGCAATGTTTATTGTCGGGGGAGCATTGTTTGAAACAGGTATGGCAAATAAGATTGGCGGAGTGGTTACACATTTTGCCAAGACAGAGAGACAGCTTATCATTGCGATCATGATTATTGTAGGATTGATGAGCGGTGTGCTTTCCAACACAGGAACAGCAGCAGTTTTAATTCCGGTAGTTATCGGAATTGCAGCAAAGTCAGGATATTCAAGATCAAGGATTTTAATGCCGCTTGTATTTGCAGCAGCGATGGGCGGTAACCTTTCCCTGATTGGTGCGCCGGGTAATCTTATCGCACAGTCCGTTATGGAAGAGATGGACATGGGATTTGGATTTTTTGAATATGCAAAAGTCGGACTTCCGATTTTAGTCTGTGGGATTATTTACTTTGCATTTTTCGGATATAAATTACTGCCGAACAAAACAGGCGGAACAGACAGCAGCTATGATGAACAGAAAGATTTTTCCAATGTTCCAAAGTGGAAACAGGCATTGTCACTCATCATTCTGATCCTGACATTACTTGGAATGATCTTTGAAGATCAGATTGGTATCAAGCTTTGCATTACTGGATGTATCGGAGCATTGGCATTGATCTTAACCGGAGTTATCAGTGAGAAAAATGCGCTGAAATCCATTGATCTGAAAACAATTTTCCTTTTCGGAGGAACGCTTTCTCTTGCATCTGCATTGCAGACAACCGGAGCAGGAGAGGATATCGCAAAAGCAGTGATCGGAGTTCTCGGTGAGAACCCATCCCCATATATACTTACGTTTGTAGTGTTTATGCTCTGCTGTGTACTGACAAACTTTATGTCAAACACCGCTACCACCGCACTGATGGCTCCAATCTGTGTTTCCATTGCACAGGGGATGGGAGCAGATCCAAGAGCAGTGCTTATGGCATGTGTCATCGGAGGTTCCTGTGCATATGCAACACCAATCGGTATGCCGGCAAACACGATGGTTGTGACAGCCGGAGGATATACTTTCAAAGATTACGCAAAAGCAGGTGTGCCGCTGATCCTTGTGGCAACTGTCGTCAGCATGATCTTACTGCCAATCTTATATCCGTTTTTTCCATAAGCGGATATTGATGATAAAAAATGGCTGTATTGTGTGAATGACACAGTGCACCCGAAAACTTATAAAAAGAATCCATAATATTTTTCAGGAGGAACGAATTATGTCAAACGAAAAACAGGTAGAACAGCTTACCAACTATATGGCAAATTTCATCGCTCATATAGCAAAAAAATTACCAGATGATGTCATCGCAAAGCTCACAGAGTTAAGAGACAAAGAGGACAGTCCATTATCCAAAACAATTTATGATACCATGTTCGAGAACCAGCGTCTTGCGGTTGAATTAAACCGTCCAAGCTGCCAGGATACTGGTGTTTTACAGTTCTGGGTAAAATGCGGAACAAAGTTCCCACTTATCGATGAGTTAGAGGGATTATTGAAAGAAGCTGTTGTAAAAGCAACATTTAAAGCGCCATTACGTCACAACAGTGTTGAGACATTCGATGAGTACAACACAGGTAAGAACGTTGGTAAAGGAACACCTACTGTATTCTGGGATATTGTACCAAACAGTGACAAATGTGAAATCTATACATACATGGCAGGCGGCGGATGTACCCTTCCAGGAAAAGCAATGGTATTAATGCCAGGTGAAGGTTACGAGGGGGTTACCAAATTCGTTATGGATGTTATGACAACTTATGGTTTGAACGCATGTCCTCCATTGTTAGTGGGTGTCGGTGTTGCAACTTCTGTTGAGACAGCAGCATTACTTTCCAAGAAAGCATTAATGCGTCCGATCGGTTCCCACAATGAGAACGAGCGTGCAGCCAAGATGGAGACATTGCTTGAGGATGGAATCAACAAGATTGGCCTTGGACCTCAGGGAATGGGCGGAAAATATTCTGTTATGGGCGTTAATATCGAGAACACAGCCCGTCATCCATCCACAATTGGTGTCGCAGTCAATGTCGGATGCTGGAGCCACAGAAGAGGACACATTATTTTTGATAAAGATCTTAATTATACAATCACAACACATACGGGGGTGGAATTATAATGGTAGAGAGAATCAATGGAAAAACAATTTTAACAACACCAGTTTCAGCAGAGGATTTAGAAGGAATCAAAATCGGCGATATCATTTATTTAAACGGAAGCATGACAACATGCCGTGATGTAGCACACCGCCGTGTCGTAGAAGAAGGAAGAGAAATTCCGGTAGATGTAAGAAATAATGCGATTTTCCATGCAGGACCAATTATCCGTCCATTAGAGAATGACAAATTTGAGATGGTTTCCGTAGGTCCTACAACTTCCATGCGTATGGAAAAATTCGAGTACGAATTCGTAAAAGAGACAGGTGTCAGAGTGATCATCGGAAAAGGTGGTATGAAAGAGAATACCGAGCGCGCATGTAAAGAGTTCAAAGCGATCCACTGTGTATTCCCAGCCGGAAACGCTGTTGTGGCTGCAACAGAGGTAGAAGAGATTGTACGTGCTGAGTGGAGAGACCTTGGAATGCCAGAGACACTCTGGAACTGCCGTGTCAAAGAGTTCGGACCACTGATCGTATCTATCGACGCAGAGGGAAATAACTGGTTTGAGCAGCAGAAAGTAGAATTTAATAAGAGAAAAGATGCTGCAACAGAGGAAATCTGCAAACAGGTTGGATTTATCAAATAATACAAACAAATTCTTTAACGTATTCTGACTTCCGAATTTTATAGGAAGTTTGAAGAAAATAAATTTCGCTGACCATTGTCCGCATGAAATTGCTTTCATGCGGGCAATCGTGTTAAGTCCCCATTTACCTGAAATAAAAAATTTGCTATAATAAGCGTACTTTGCAGGAAAGAATATTGTGATCAAAATGAAATGACAGGAGACAATTTTATGAGATATCCAAAATTTTTGCCGGTAAACGGAACGATCGGTTTTGTCGCACCATCCTTTGGGTGTGCGACAGAACCATATTATACAGCGTTTTTGAATGCGCAGAAAAAATTTCAGAAAATGGGTTATGGGCTTGACTTAGGTCCGAACTGCTATGTGGCAGAAGGAATCGGCATCAGTAATACTCCACAGGCTTGTGGAAAAGAGCTGACGGATTACTATTGCAGTGTGGATAACGACATTCTCATTTCCTGCGGCGGCGGGGAAATGATGTGCGAGACGATGAATTTTGTCGATTTTGAGAAAATCAAGTCTGCAGAGCCGAAATGGTATATGGGTTATTCGGATAATACGAATTTTACGTTTTTACTCAGCACGATCTGTGATACGGCAGCAGTGTATGGACCATGCGCAGGAACTTTTGGCATGGAGCCGTGGCATGAGAGCCTTTCAGATACAATGGATGTTCTGACAGGTAAAACAAAGAAATTGCACAGTTATCCTTCATGGGAAAAAGACGATCTGAAAGATGAGGGAAATCCTTATGTTCCTTACAATGTGACAGAGCCATCCAGACATGTGATCTATCCGGGAAAGGAGATAGCACAGGCAATGCAGTCGGAGATGGTTTGGAAAGAGGGCGAGACAGAACTTTATATCGGAAATGAGAACCCGGATGTGTCATTAAAAATGGAAGGACGCCTTGTGGGCGGCTGCGTGGACTGCCTCGTAAATTTACTGGGAACACAGTTTGATTATGTAAACCAATTCAATGAGAAATACAAAGAAGACGGAATCATCTGGTTCTTAGAATGCTGCGATCTGAATGTGATGGGAATCCGGCGCGCCATGTGGCAGATGAAAAATGCGGGATGGTTTCAGCATGTGAAAGGTTTCCTGATCGGACGTCCGTGCTGTATCGGGGAAGAGATGATGGGACTCGATCACTATCATGCAGTGACCGACATTTTAAAAGATTTCGAAGTGCCGATCATTATGGATATGGATATCGGACACAGACCACCGATGATGCCGCTTGTCTGCGGAAGCATGGCAGAGGTCTGCGTGAAGGGGAATGATGTCACGATCGATATGAAGTATATATAAGGAAGAAAAGACTGGAACACGAAGAGGATGATAGTTCATCATGCTTCGTGCACCAGTCTTTTTTCTATAAAGTCAGATCGATATTGCTGCCAAGTGTTTCGCTTAGCACAACACTGTCAGCTTTTTCTGCCATTTTCTTGGAATAACGGCTTACCTTTGTGATATATTCTGCATCATCAGCAAATAATGTTCTGACTTTGGAAACTTTGGCTGATTTTAGCAGATTGTCATTGGCACTTAAGCTTCCATCGGAATTAACGGTGATCCCAATCCTGGACAATTCACTCGAATGTTCTTTGGAAAGTGACTTCAGATATCTGGAGTAACGGTTCAAAGAAGCGTCATCTGTTTTATTTCCGGATGACAGCGTGTTATTGTAAACTTGTATAAATGCGTTGACGCTTCCGTAAATATTGGCACTGTCTGTAGTGTCATCCTCATAATTAAAATTGCGTAACTTCTTCGCTGCACGGTGAAGCGCTGTGGCATCCGCCTGTGAAAGAGTACCGCCTGTCATCTCTTTGCGCTTGGATGAAGTGACTGCGTTACGGTTTGCTGTATAAAAATTTCTAAGATAATAACTGGCACTCAGAGATGTGCCGGTTCCTGCAACTGCTGCCATAATTCCCTCCGTGGAATAATCTCGTTACTGTTCACTCGTACCTGATTCCAGTAACATATGCTCTATCCTTAAATTCGTTATATTCATACTTCTGCTATAATATTTATCGGCAGTAAGATAAAATTAATTAGTATAATTCCGATAAATCGTTTATAATGTGTAATATCAAAATATAGACAATTGCGAAACTCATAAAAAACTAAATTGAATTGTGAAAAATTGACAAAAGACATGAAAGACACTGGGGAGCCGCCGGTTCTTAGAAGGCAGGAACGACTGTCAGTCGTGACTGGCTTCTTAGTACCGCTGCGAGCGACACGTAGCGAGAGCGTGTCTTGAATGTTTTTGTTAATTTTGAACAATTTAAAGAAGATTATGAGGAGTTTCGCAATTGCCTAACTAGGAAAATAACAAAAAAGGAGAATCATTATGGAAGCAGCAATTATCTGGATCGCATTGATTATTATATTTGCAGTGGTGGAGATCATCACGGTAGGTCTTACCTCCATCTGGTTTGCAGGCGGAGCAGTGGTGGCATTGCTTGTAGATGCAGCCGGGCTTGGACCGGTATGGCAGTTTGCAGCATTTGTGGTCGTGTCGGTGATCCTGCTTGTATTTACAAGACCATGGGCATTAAAATATATGAAGCCGCGTCTTGTGAAAACAAATTATGAGGCAGCAGTAGATAAGAACGTATGCCTGACAGAGGCGGTAGATAATATTAAGGGAACCGGGACCGCTGTGTTAAATGGACAGGAATGGACTGCGCGCGCCTATGAAGACGGTAAAACTTTTGAGGCCGGCATGATCGTGAAGGTAAAAGAAATCCGCGGCGTGACGCTTTATGTGACAGAGAGCGATGCAATGCCGAAAAAAGCAGAGGAAGCAGAAGCACCAAAGCAATCAGAACAGTAAACAAAAATCAGACAACATGGTATGACAGAGAGATAGAAAGAAGTGAAAAAAATGAAATTAGGAATGGTATTTGAGGGCGGTGCGAGCCGGACAGCATTTTCCTGCGGTGTGATGGACGCATTTCTGGAAGAGGAACTGATGCCGGATTACTTTATCGGTGTCTCGGCAGGAATTGCATTTGGTGTGTCGTATCTGTCAAAACAGAAGGGACGTAACCTGAAACTTTTAGAAGAATATATGGCAGATAAGCGGTACATGGGATTGAAATATCTGTTTGACCGCAAAAAGAAGAGTTATTATAACATCGGATTCGTTTTTGACGAAGTCCCGAATAAGCTGCTGCCGTTTGACTACGAAACTTTTGCACAATACAAGGGTGTCGTGGAGGCGTGTGTGACCAATATCCATACCGGAAAAGCAGAGTATCTGAAAGTGCCACAGAGCGTGGAAATGAAAGATACACTGGTGGCAAGCTGTTCCCTTCCAATTTTATTTCAGCCGGTCAAAATCGGAAGGCATTATTATCTGGATGGAGGAATCGCAGATTCTATCCCATTCCGGCATGCTTTGGAGGAGGGCTGCGACAAACTGATCGTCGTGCTGACCAGAGAGCATGGTTATGTGAAAACGACTGAGAAAGAGATCCGGATCACGGACAAACTTTACAAAAAGTATCCAAAAATCGTGGAAGCCATGGATACAAGGGCTGAGCGTTACAATGAGGATGTAAAAAAACTGGATGAGCTTGAGCAGCAGGGAAAAGTTTTTGTGATCGCACCGGAGACAACGCTCGGTGTTGGACGTACAGAGTCTGATCCAAAGAAACTCAGGGAACTTTATGAGGAGGGCCGACGCATCGGTCAGGATAGAATGAAAGACCTGAGAAAATATCTGGAGTGTTAGGATTTATAGAAAATAGACAATTGCGAAACTCATGAAAGTGTAAATTGAATTGTGAGAAATTGACAAAAGACATGAAAGACACTGGGGAGCCGCCGGTACTTAGAAGGCTGGTACAACGATAAGTTGTGCCTGGCTTCTTAGTACCGCTGCGAGCGACACGTAGCGAGAGCGTGTCTTGAATGTTTTTGTTAATTTCGAACAATTTAAAGAATGTGATGAGGAGTTTCACAATTGTCTATTTATGAAAATGATAAAAGGAGTAAACAAAAAGATGAAAATCGTTTTTTTAGATGCAAAATCCATTGGAGATGACATTGACCTTTCGGGTTTTGACCAGCTGGGAGAAGTAGTAAAGTATGGATTCTCCACACCAGAGGAAGCAGGGGAGCGCACGAAGGACGCAGATGTTGTCATTATCAATAAAGTACAGATCAACGAGCAGACGATTGGCAGGGCAGATCACCTGAAACTGGTCTGCGTGACTGCTACCGGTACCAATAATCTGGACAAGGAATATCTGGCAAAGAGACAGATCGAATGGCGCAATGTCGCAGGCTATTCCACAGAGACCGTTGCACAGCATACATTTGCGTTATTGTTTTATCTGTTGGAAAAATTGAACTATTACGATCAATATGTAAAATCAGAAAAATATATCGGAGATACGATTTTCACACATTTCTCGAACGTATTCCATGACTTAAACGGCATGACATGGGGAATTGTCGGACTTGGAAATATCGGCAGACGTGTTGCAGATATCGCAAAAATGTTTGGATGTCATGTCATTTACTATTCAACTTCCGGTAAAAACAATCAGGAGGGTTACGAGAGAGTTGATTTTGACACATTGCTGACAACCTCGGACATTGTATCTGTGCATGCACCACTGGATGCCAACACACAGAATCTGATGAACGCCGAAGCCTTTGCAAAAATGAAGAAATCTGCGATTTTCTTAAATCTCGGACGAGGACCAATCGTGGTGGAGCAGGATCTGGCAGATGCATTGAAAAACAATGAAATCGCAGCGGCAGGACTGGATGTGCTATGTGTCGAGCCGATGAGTGCAGACAACCCGCTCCGTGAGATCAAGGACAGCAATAAGCTGATTATCACACCTCATATCGCATGGGCGAGTGTGGAAGCTCGGACAAGACTGATGAATATCATTCTCGGTCAGGTAAAGGAATATTTCAAATTATAAATAACACAGCCTGAGACAATTCCGTGCTCAGGCTGTAATTCTTTTTTAAGACGGCAGTTCACTGGATAACCCACTGTGAAAAGAGGCGTTTCCATAGTCTTTCAAAAACTCTTCGGTCAGAAGTGATGCTTTCGGTGAATGTATCCGTTCCTTTAACAATGCAGATAATTCAGCGAGACAATGGAGATATTTTTCTTCGGACCGCCCATAGAGATCGAAGAAAGATTCCACGGATGTGATGGACGGATCCCATGGGTTTGTCCATTTTTTGTGCTGCATGTTAAAAGGATCAGTGCGGAATAACAGCGAGTCGTTGGCAATCAATGGTGAAAATACCGGGTAGCCAAGTGTATGCTTTTCTGCAAAACGGAACAGCACTTTTTTCTGTCCGGTGCTGTCGTATAAAATCCGGAAACCAAGCTGCGTTGCAAAAATCGCCATAAAAATCGTATAGCGGCTCACAAACAGACCGTGGTAAGTGTGCTGGTAAGCGTAATGAAGCATACGCGCGACGATCCATTTCTGACGAGGTGTCAGCATGATCGTATTTTCCATATGGAAGTCAGCACGCCGTCTGTGGTACTTCAGCTCGAGCAGAGAGGTGTCGATCTCGGTCTCCAGATAAGCGTGGCGGGAAAAATAACCTCTGTCATTTTTTTTATAATGGGTGCGTCCATAAATAAACGGATGGCAGATGGAATCTAATATATAATGTCCCAAAAATCCTTCCAGATAAGCATTTGCGATCTGCAGATCTTCCGGCTTCTTAAAGATACTGCGGCTCTCTAAAAGTGCGGCATAAAAAGTGCCGGTATTTTCGGTGTGCGCCATGTCGCCCAAATTGTGTCCGTGCAGTACGTAAGCCGGCAGATAATAGAAAAAAATGTCAGGTCCCTGATGCCCTAAGGCATAAACCGCCCTGTTTTTATATAAATTGTTTTTCAAAACCGGATCGTTCAATTTCTCATACATATCACGACCAAAAATATAATGTGTCACATAGCCGGGCATAAAGTCATCTCCTAAGTAAAAGTATTTCGTTTCCAGTACATTTTTATTATACCCACAAAATCAGGAGCTGTTAAGCAGAGAAGTCATTATTAAGAAAAATATAATAACTGCGCAAAAAGGTGGATAAAATTATGACAATGTTTATAATAAAAGTAATATGCGAAAGAGGAGAAGGAAATGAATTTAAATACAATAGGGGAAATTTTACGATTTTATCGAGAAAAATATAACTTTAAACAGAGCGATGTTTGTAATGGAATATGTCCATTTATGGAGGAAACATGAAAAAACAAAAGACATTTTTAAAAAATAAACAATTATTAGGATTTTATCTGGTGGTGGGAGTTCTTTTTTCTGTTATCAGTGTTGTTGCACCATCTATATCCGGAGAACTGGTAAATGCGGTTATTTACCGTCAGGGAGATGTGAAAGTATATTTGTTTTTACTTGTTTTAACATATATACTTTTACTACTGTTTTCCATTGCGGATCAGTATTTTTTTCAGTATTTCCAGATTAAGGAAAAGAATGCAATGCGAAACGAACTGTTTCAGGCATCCCTAAAGAGAGGAAATCAGGAAAAAGAGCAAATTGCAGCATTTACATCGTTTGTGAATAATGATGTGCCGAATATTGTAGAGAATTATTATGGTGGTACGGTTGATATTATAAAATGTGTCTGTATCATCATTTGTGTTGCATTAGAACTTTTTCAGATTCATTGGCTTTTGGCGGTAATTATTTTTGGAAGCAGCATATTGATTATTATGATTCCGAATATCCTGCGTGGATATGCGTCGAAAAATCGAAAAAATTACGGAGAAGCACTCGAAAAATTTAATGCAGTGCAACAATCGCTGTTAAGCGGAGCAGAAACTGTAAAGGTGTGTTTGTATAGAAGCAATGCCAAAAGAATGATAGAAAATAAGAACAATGAGATTGAAAAAGAGGAAAAACGTTTGCGAAACTGTCAGGTAAGTGTTTACGGGCTTGCCGGAGGTATGCAGATATTGAAAAGATTTTTAATTCTTGCGGTAGGCGTGTATCTAATTTATAGAAATATCATAAAGGTAGGGGGACTTTTGGTAGCAGTCCAGTTGGCAGAAGTACTGGCTGCACCAGCAGAAACACTTGCCTATCTGTTAAATGCAAAAAATGAAGCAAGACCACTTGTAGAAAAATATGAACAGCTTGCAGAAACAGAAGAAGACCGGGGAAAAACAGATATCAACGATATAGAAGATATTTGTGTGGAACACTTATCCTACGGGCGAAACGGAGTAAAAATAATCAAAGATGTTTCTTTCACCTTTGAAAAGGGCAGAAAATATATGTTGACTGGATCAAGCGGAAGTGGAAAATCAACGTTTTTGAGATTAATAGGAAAACTACAGGAAGGTACATATCAGGGAAATATCCGCATCAACGGCATTTTACTGGAAGAGATAAATATGGATTCTTTATATGGAAAGATGGGAATCGTATTTCAGGAGCCGTATTTATTTGGATTTTCACTAAAAGAAAATATTATTATGGGGCGCAATGTAAAAGACAGCGATTACGAAGCAATTTTGAAAAAATTAAATCTGGGCTATTTGTTGGAACGCTTCTCAGATGTGGAACTTGACACAGAAATGGTAGCAAAATTATCGGGAGGTGAAAAGCAGCGGATTGCATTGGCAAGAGCGATGGTTGGAAAGCCGCAAGTGTATCTGTTAGATGAGATTACTTCCTCTTTAGATGAGCAGAATGCCCGGGAGATGGAAGAAATACTGTTAGCCGAAGATGCTATGGTTCTTTATGTGTGTCACAAAATCATACCAGAACTGAAAGGACAGTATGAAATGCTGACATTTTAGGAAAGTAAAGGAAGCCAGAAAAGAATAATCCGTAATCATACAGTTGACTTTGAAAAAAACAATGTTATAATACATATAGTATTAAAAACTACATATCATAATATCAATATTCAATATAGCGGTTTCTGTATATAGATAATAGACAATAAGTGGAAAATGTATATTGACATGCGACAAAGAAAAATTTTTGCATATTTAAAAAAAACATGAAATTTCATATACTTTCCACAAGTAAGAGAGAATATAGTTGTGAGAGCCTAAATATCTATACAAAAGAGACAGATAGGTTGATTGGTGTGGAAAACGGAGGATTAAGAGATGGCCAATTTAGTAGAGACAATGGAAAGAAAAGCATTTGGTGTCGCAGTCGATGCAACATTAAAAAATCTGAATAAGGATCGTGAGAAAGCACTTCTGCAGATTGTTGACCTTACAGAGAAATTTATGGGAAACAACTTCAGCAAAGAAGCGTATGATGGCGCGAGAGCAATGATCAAAAATCCGGATCATAAATGGATGAGATATGTAAACCGTCTTTTAGACGAAACAGATCCACACGTTGCTAAAATGACAGCATTAAACCTTGGTTTTCAGGCTGCATTTTTAGGAACAAAGACAATCCGTAAGATGAGGGAAGTGCACAACTGTAACATTCCGTGGCTGATCTTAATGGATCCTACTTCTGCATGTAATCTGCATTGCACCGGATGCTGGGCAGCAGAGTATGGTAATAAGTTAAACCTGACATTTGATGAGATGGACAGCATTGTCACACAGGGAAAAGAACTTGGTATTTACTTCTATATGATGACAGGTGGCGAACCACTGGTACGTAAGGCAGATATTATCAGGTTATGTGAGAAGCACAATGAATGTGCATTCCACTGCTATACAAACGGAACGCTGGTAGATCAGGCCTTCTGTGACGAGATGAAGCGTGTCGGAAACCTTTCCTTATCTATTTCTCTGGAAGGATTCGAAGATGTGAACGATTTCCGTAGAGGAGCCGGTGTATACGATAAAGTGCTTCATGCAATGGATCTGCTCCATGAAAATGGATTGATTTTTGGTAACAGCGTATGCTATACTCGTAAAAACATGGACGCAGTTACTTCCGACGAATTCTTCGATCTGCTGATCGAGCATGGCAGCCGTTTTGCATGGTATTTCCATTTGATGCCGGTTGGTATGAAGGCAGCTCCGGAACTGATGCCTACAGCAGAACAGCGTGAATATATTTACCACAGAATCCGTGAGGTCCGTGCAAAAGAAGGCGGAAAAGAAATCTTCGTTATGGACTTCCAGAATGATGGTGAGTTTGTCGGCGGATGTATCGCAGGCGGCAGAAACTACTGCCACATCAATCCAAAGGGAGATGTTGAGCCTTGCGTATTTATCCACTACTCCGGTGCCAATATCCGTGAGAAATCATTGCTTGAATGTCTGAAACAGCCATTATTCATGGCATACAGGGATGGTCAGCCATTCAATGACAATATGTTAAGACCATGTCCAATGCTTGAGAATCCGGAATTGTTACAGAAAATGGTACATGAGACCGGAGCACATTCTACCGATGTGGAAGAGGCTGAGCCGGTAGAACATTTATGCGGAAAATGCGAAGCATATGCATGTGAGTGGAAGAAGACTGCGGATAAACTGTGGGAGGAGCATCCTTATCATCAGAAAGGATACACAAATTTCAAGAAGAAATAAGAGGCGAGACCAATTAGTAAAAAGCAGAAAAATCTTTTGAAATGGCTATTTGTAATTTTAATTATAGGAGCGATCGTATATACCTTCCGGGATACAGCGGGACCAATCTTAGAGCAGTTAAAAGAAACGACACCGTCTGTTCTCGCAGGTATATGCGTGATGTCAGGGATATATTGTCTTGTTGAGGCACTGATCACTACAGTGCTGGCAAAACAGTATAACCCTGATTTTCGTTATCAATGGGGAATAGAAAATATGTTTTTCTGTTCCTTTTATCGTGTTGCGACACTTGGAAGCGGCTCCGGTGTTGCAGCGATCATTTATCTGAATGAACACGGAGTTGATTATTCGAAGGGATTTGGAATGTACATGCTCCAGTATGCATTCCATAAGATCAGCATAGCGATTTATTCGGCGATTTTCTTTTTCCTAAGCTGGAATTATATGTGCGGACATTTTGGAGGTTATACCTGGCTGCTTCTGGCGGGGTATGCTATCACCATGGTGATCACACTGGCACTGATCCTGTTCTGCTGTTCCACAAAGTTCCATCAGCTGATTTTTGCAATGCTTGATTTCTTTAATAAAAAGGGAAAGTATGACGCATTGGAACACCAGTTGAGAGAACAGTGCGCAGATCTGGAAACCGCTTCTAAATATCTTCTGCATAAGAAGAAAATGGTCGCAGGTGTGGTCGGTCTAAACCTGTTAAAACTCTGTTTCTGGTATGGAATGCCATACCTTCTTTTTGCAGGAGATAAAAATATTAATCTGGTGGAAACCATGGCGATCACCGCATTGTCTGTTATGCTTGCTGCCGTAATTCCGGCACCGGCGGGGATTGGTTCCACCGAGTTTGTATTTACCGGACTTTTTGCCGGGATTGTCGGGACAGGCATAGCCGGTTCGGCGTCTCTGTTATATCGTTTTGCCACATTTGTTTTTCCATTTCTGATCGGTGTAGCTGTGGTGATCACACGAAAGATCAGGGAACGGCGGGCAATGGAAAATCTTTAGGCGCAAAATGAAAAATTTTTAAGCAAAAAATGTAAAATCTTTAGGCTTCACAAAATTGACAAATTTTTATGGGATGATAGAATATCGTTGGTAAAGTGTAAAAAGTAAGTAAAGTCAAAAATACAGGGAGCTTAAAGATGAAAATCCGTCTGAACTTTGAAAAAACGAATCTGATACGTCTTATCGTGGCAATGATATTTGCTGCGGTGCTATATTATAAGGTAACATTTCCGGTTTATGTGCTGGCAGGTTTTGGAGTCAGCTACTTTCTGATCAAGAGTCTTTCCGTCGAATTGAACAATAAATGGTTAAGACTGGCGCTTGGCATTCTCATGCTTGGCGGCAGCAGTGTGATGACTGCTCATATGGTGCAGTATCTTTTGCTGGATGCGGAACTTCGGGCAAGGATCATGGACAACAAAATGTTTTTGAACGTCCTGTGCTGTCTGGTGGTATATCTGGCGGTTCAGGTGTTTACGAAAAATGTGGGTCTGACCTGCGTTATCTCTCATATAGCACTGATGACTTTTGCGGGGATCAACTATTTTGTCTATCTGTTCCGCGGAAATGAATTTATTTTCAGTGATCTTCGTTCTATTTCCACCGGATTAAGCGTGGCTGGAAATTATGAGTTTGTGCTGGATGACCGTGCAGCGTATGTGGTATTGCTGTCAGCATTGTATGTCGCATTTGTGCGGAAAATCCATGTGACGTTTGAAAAACGCCTCTGGATGGCGGTCGTATGTATTTCCGTTGTGATATGCTGCTGTGCCTATATTGGGACAGAGACGGAAGGGACAGTGACAGAGACCTGGGAGCAGAAGGGAAGTTACCGGAACGGATATCTTTTAAATTTTGCACTGAGTGTACGTGACAGTTTTATCGCAGAGCCGGACGGATATTCAGAGGAAGTGATCTCAGAGCTGGAGGATCAGTACAGCGGTGATGGGGAAAATTATGTAAACCAAGATGTAGAGAAAAATCCTACGATCATCGTTGTGATGAGTGAATCGTATGCGGATCTTTCCGTGGTGGGAGATTTTCTGACGAATGAGCAGGTGACACCGTATTATGATTCCCTGCAGGACAATATCATGAAGGGACATGCCCTTTCCTCCGTTTTTGGTGCGAAAACGCCAAACTCTGAATGGGAGTATATGACTGGAAATTCCATGGCATTTCTGCCGAGTGGTTCTGTCGTGTATCAGCAGTATATCAGTGACACACCGACATCCATTGTGTCGAATCTGAAGAATATCGGTTACACCTGCGTGGCGATGCATCCTTATTATGAGACAGGCTGGAGCCGCAACGTGGTTTATCCGACCATGGGATTTGACGAGACGCATTTTATAGATGATTTTGACCAGACAAAACTGTTGCGGAAATATATTACTGACCAGGAGCTTTACGAGAGCATTGTAGAGCGGTATGAGAGCAAAAAGGCAAATGAAGATTTGTTTATCATGAGTATTTCCATGCAGAACCATGGCGGTTACACGGAAAAATACCCGAATTTTAATGAGCAGATCCGGACACTCGGAGCAAGTTATTCCGATGCGAATCAGTATCTGTCCTTACTTCATGAGAGCGATAAAGCGCTGGAATATCTCATCAGCTATTTCCAGAGCGTGGATGATCCAGTGGAGATCGTCTTTTTCGGGGATCATCAGCCGAGCCTGAACACGAATTTTTACAAAGGGCTGAACGGGAAAGGTTTGTCGGGGCTGACAGAGGATGAACTGGAAAACCTTTACACTGTTCCGTTCTTCATCTGGACGAACTATGAGACAGAGACAGAGGAAGTTCCGATCACAAGCCTGAATTATCTTTCGACCATGGCATTGGAGCGTGCAGGTATTGCACTCCCGTCGTATAACCAGTTTCTGGCGGATATGCAGGAGACGATTCCTGCAATTAATTCGAGGGGATACTATTCTGTTTCCAGTGGCTGCTTTAAGCATCTGGAGGATGCCACAGGAGAAGAAGCGGAGTGGATCAATAAATATCAGATTTTGCAGTATAACAATATGTTTGACAAAAAGAAGCAGAGTAAGGTTTTCTTTCCGTATTTGAAGGAATAAAACCATCGCTTATGTATGGCGAAACTCAATTTAGGTAATGAAGATTATGAAAAAACAGCAGGTGCATAAGAAAACACGTTTTCACTACGTGTCGCTCGCAACGGTACTAAGAACTCATCTCCTGCATTTCATTTCTGATAAATCAGAATGAAATACAGAATCTGACTTCTAAGGACCGGCGGCTCCCCAGTGTTTTCTTATGCACCTGTCGTTTTTTCATAATTAAATTTACGTTATATGGGAGTTTCGCTATAAAGTAATAGATGGTATACTTGGGAAAGAAAAGATAGATAGGAAGGTAGAATAAATGGAAATGGTAACACTTGGAAAGACCGGGATCACGGTCAATAAGAATGGATTCGGGGCGCTCCCGATACAGAGGATCAGCATAGATGATGCAGTTGCGCTTGCGAGAAGGGCATATGAAGCGGGCATGACTTTTTTTGATACAGCAAGATTTTATACGGACAGCGAGGAAAAATTAGGCGAAGCTTTCGACGGAATGAGAGAGAAAGTCTGCATTGCCACAAAAACAGCTGCCCAGAATGCGGAAGACTTCTGGAAAGATTTAGGGGTTTCCCTGCATAATTTAAGAACGGACTACATTGATATTTATCAGTTCCACAATCCATCTTTCTGCCCGAAGCCGGGGGATGGCACCGGATTGTATGAAGCGATGTTGGAGGCAAAAGCACAGGGGAAAATCCGCCATATTGGAATTACAAACCACAGACTGGCAGTGGCAAATGAGGCAATTGATTCCGGTCTGTATGAGACATTACAGTTTCCATTCTGCTATCTTGCGACAGAAAAAGATCTGGAACTTGTGAAAAAGTGCAAAGAAGCGGATATGGGCTTTATTGCGATGAAGGCACTTTCCGGTGGACTGATCAATAATTCGGCAGCAGCTTATGCTTTTGAGGCACAGTATGATAATGTACTTCCTATCTGGGGTGTCCAGAGAAGATCAGAACTGGAAGAATTTATTTCCTATATTGATAATCCTCCGGTGATGAATGATGAGATCAAAGCGCTCATCGAGCATGACAGAAAAGAATTAAGCGGGGAATTCTGCCGTGGATGTGGTTATTGCATGCCATGTCCGGCAGGAATCGAGATCAACAACTGTGCGAGAATGTCGCTCATGCTGCGCCGTGCACCATCGGAGGCACAGCTCACACCGGAAATGCAGGCGAAAATGAAGAAGATTGAGAATTGCCTGCACTGCAACAAATGTAAGAGCAAATGTCCGTATGGACTTGATACCCCAACTTTGTTACAGAAAAATTATGAGGACTACAAGAGAGTGCTTGCCGGGGAAGTGAGCGTGAAATAAAAAAATCCATAATTGTAAACTATGGCTTCATTTTCAACATAATAATCGTGTGAAAAGTGAAAGTTTCCCCATCATAGTACATCTGCATATTTCCGTTATAGTTATGGACAATTTTTTCTATGCTTTTAATACCAAAACCATGTGCCTGTGGGTCAGGTTTGGAAGAAATAAGTTCCCCATTTGGAGAGAACGGATTGCAGGCACATGAGTTAATCATTGTAATAATGATAAATGGTGTATGTTCTCTTTGGGCGGCAGAGATTTCAATATAGGAATCTTTGATGCGTTGTGACGCTTCCACTGCATTATCCAGCAGGTTACAGAATAGGGAAGTAACATCTGAATCCGAGAGGAAAGCAGTGGTATTACTGCGGATGTCTGCGTGAAATGCAATATGCAGATCATTACACACTTTTTTATAGCGGCATAAAATATTATTTAATATTTTGTGATCACATATCTTAGAAAATTCCAATAAATCAGAGGACTGCATTAGTTGATCAATGTAAGCTCTGATTTTTTCATTTTGGTTATCTTCATTCAACAGTGCAATGGATTGAAGATGTTTTTTCATATCATGGATTAAAATACGCTGATTTTCGTTCTGCAGATGTAACATTTCATAATACCTCGCTGAATCCGACTCTTGTTGGAGCAATAACTGCATTTCTGTAAATTCCATATATTTTTTTTGATGATACTGATTGATTCCGAACATAAGCAGATTAGCTGTCAGTAGAAAAACAGCACTCAATGTAATCATCCAGTCAAGAGATGGTGGAAGGGTGGCGTTTTCTCCAATATTTATAAACGTGAACATAACAAAGACAGAGGCTATAGGGATGAAAACAAGCAAAAATATGGACTTATCATACTGCCGACTGCATTTTTCCTGCTTTTTTATAAAATGAATGAGGAGATATATAACAGTAAAAAATATAAGTTTATTAAAGACTGTAAAAACCAAAAGATGATTAAATTCCCTACCATTATCAAGGAAATGAGGAGCAAACCGCTTGATAATTCCATATACTATCAACTCGCTCATGGACATAACTGCTGTCAGGATAGATGAATGAAATAATGCTGTGTACCAATTTAGATAAAACTGGATAACTAAGAAAATGAAATTCAACAAAAAATAGAAAGCTACATTTAACCATATAGATTCAAACAGCGAACAAAAAAACAGGATAAAATATAAGCAGCATAGTGCGATAAGTTTTACCAAGAGTTTGCGTTTGGCAGAAAACAGATTGGAGGAATATTGCCAAAGTATAATTGCTTCTACAAGAAAACTGAAAAAATAACAAATAGCATTTTTCATCTGGTTTACCTCGTACTATCTAAATAAAGAAGATAGGCTTCTTTAAATGCGCTGTATTTCCTTTTTGTCAGATAGGCATGGAATTGTTCATCCGCCATGTGAACAAGAGTACGGTCAAAATCTGTGACATGTTCAAAATTGATAATGAAACTGCGGTGTGTCTGGAAAAAGCAGTTTTTGGGAAGAAGCTCCAGCCAATACTGCATATTGCGGATGGATTCAAAATCACGCTGAGTTGTATGTATCACTACTTTTCTTCCCTGTGCCTCCACTGCTATGACAGAGGATGCGGGAAGCGTATGTACACCCTGTTTTGTTTCAATGGGAATTTTGATTGTCATGGTATTATACAGGTCGACAGCATCTTTCATATTACGGAAAAACCGCTGTTTATCCAAAGGCTTTGACAGATACCGAAATACGTGAAAACGCATTGCTTCATCAAGATATTCGGAATAAGAAGTCACAATAAAAATAATGATATTATCATTTCTTTTTTTTAATTCATTTCCCACATAGATGCCATTCATTCCGGGCATTTCTACATCAAGAAAAAGAATGTCTTTTTCACCTTTGTCTGCCAGTAGAGATTCCCCGTCAGAAAAACAGACCAGTTCAGGACATTTCACACCGATTTTTTCAAAAAAATTTCTTATATATTTCTGAAGCTGTTCGACTATCAGAGCATCATCGTCACAGATGAGTATTCGCATCTTTTTCACTCCATTTACAACGTATAATTTCCTCTACATTATACAATAAAGGTTAGGAAAATACAAAAAAACTGTATGAAAAGACATTTTTTAGTGGATTTTGGGCTTGAAGTTAAAAAATGGAAAAAAGTAAGAGAAATTCCCACATAGAATGCTAGGAATGCGGGAAATGCAAAATTATGAAAGCATATAGCCGTCTTTGGTATTGTTTGTGCTATTTCTTTTTACAAGAAGTTCAATAAAATCTTTGGCAAGTTCTATATCGGACTGATTGCATAGACGTAATTTATCTGAAATATCCTGTGGAATGTTATATGCGTGCATTGTTCCAAGCAAAAGATAATCGGGCGTAACATTAAGGCATCTGCAAATACCGATAAAGGTATCCAGACTTGGCTTCTGCCTTCCGTTTTCTATGGAGGACATATGATTGTTTGATATTTCAAGAGCCTCTGCTAATTCTGCCTGTTTTATTTTCAATTCCTTTCGGCGTACTTTTATGCGAGTTCCCATTTCTTTATACTGAAATTCCATATGAATTACCTTCTTTCTTATTGTATCTTATCAATAGAAACAGCAAGAACGAAGAATGTGATACAGAAATATTCTGTGTTACATATAATTTAATTAATTTATTGCATAATGTTTTCTGCATCACATATATTTTGTGCGTGAAAAGTTTTATTTTATCCCAAAATTGCAAAGAATTGTTCTGTTCATACCAAAGGACTCGTTTTATAGAAGGAAAATCGTTTATTATAGTTCCTGTGAATATCAATGATAATCTGGAGAGAGGAGGAACTTGCAATGAAAGGTAAGTTATCAAAAGCGGTTGCAAAGGGAATGGTATCAGTTTTGAATACATTTCTGCGTGCTGATGCAAATTCAGCGGCATGTGCTATTACATATCAACCCAAAGCACCAAAAGAATTAGCAAGATACAGGAGAACGAAATGATTGAGAAATGCGCAAATACAATAGCAGACTGGCTGATAAATTGTGAGGTTGTAAAGGAAACAGATAAAGAATTATACAGTTATGCTGTGTATAGTATTCTTTTGTCTCTATCTCCGTTGTTGCTAGCCATAGGATTTGGGATTGGTATGGGATGTGTCGGGCGAAGCGTCATGATAATCATGCCATTTGTAATAATCCGGAAGTTTAGCGGAGGATACCATACAAAACACGCATGGTCGTGTCTGATATGGTCATGCCTGCTATTAGTATTGTGCATGGTATTGTCATTTCACATCAAATGTGGATGGGTACTTGCATTGATTACTGTAGGAGCAGCTGTAAGCCTGATTTGTTTTAGTCCGATTGACAATGAGAACAGAGTGTTGAGCCAAGAAGAATGTGGTTGTTATAAAATGATAACAACTGTGCTTGTAATAATATTTATGCTTGTAGATGCGTTGCTTTTTGTGTGCCAGTTACATATATATTCAATATGTATTTCAATTGGTATTATGTTGTCTGCAGGGTTACAGCTTCCCTACATTTTCAAAGAATTGAGAAAAATGTTGACGAATTGACCAAATAAAGGCAAAAAATGTCGTTTGGCGCAGAACATATTGAAATCATGACAACATAAGAGATAATGAAGTTGTCATTGATTTCACGAGGATTTAGTAGTAGAAGGGAGAATTGCTTATATGAGAAAAATAAAAAAAATTTTTGCTGCAAGCACAATGGCTGCTATGTTGATGTTGCCAACATATGGGGCAATGGCATCTAGTGTTTCATTTGCTAACTTTACATTTACAACTATACCATATGCTGAAAAATGGGAAAGAGTGACTTCAAAAGCGAAAGTTGACAATGAACAGAATTGGTATCTTACTTTAACACAAAAGAGTGAGTTGGATTCAAAAGAAGTAAGGGCTTTGGCTATATCAAATGATGTTGATCCGGCAATGCAAGGACTCAATCCATATCCACTGAAATCGACAACGACGTCGAGTGGAGCTATAAAATATCAAAAACAAGTTACAAAGAATAGGACATATTCTCTTTATGTCAGTGGAAATGAAAACGTAAGTAAACCTCATAAAATTGTAATTTCGGGAAGATATACGTCATAGTAAAAACACCGGAGTCTGATTGGCCCCGGTGTGAAAAAGGAGATTTATGAAAAAGAAAGTGCTTATAAAAAGAATCATTGGCTGTGTAATGCTCTGCATGATGTTACTTGTATTATGGAAAAGGACGCATATAAATTATGATGAGTATTCAGATAAAACTTCTGATATGCAACATGAAGAGGTAGAAGAAATCAGCTTTCCGGATCATATCAATGAAAAAGTGAGCGATGGTCTTATGTTTGATGCAGAGGTTGTAATTGGAGAAAATTTTGATCCTGATAATTTTTATGTGAGTACGGCAAAGATTATGAAACCGGATGAAGAAAAATGGAAGCAGTTTTTTGGGGTAGATAATACGTGGGATTATAATGTTTATGAAACAGAAAGCCGTATAGGAGATAAAATCGAATTTCGGACGTATACAGATAAACAGGAAAATACTTTGTATTTAACATCAGAGGAAGCATTGTGGGCAAAGCAGGATATGGTATTTATTTATAATGTTCTGGATACAAATGAGTATAGTCCACAAAATAATGGAAAGCTTTTTTCTGAAAAGATGGATCTGTCTTTTGAAAGTAGACAAGATAATTTACGTAACGTTTTAGATAAAATGCAGCAAATAGGAATAGATGCAGCGGAGCTGGAAGTTCACCAAGAATATGATTTAAATGTAGATAAGTTGAAGGAACAGGAAGAAAAAAAGATTGAAGCAGGAGACATAGAACAAAGTGAGAAAAAAGAGTCATGGTCAACTTCGGATGAGGCATATTATTATTATCTGGACGAAACGACACAGGGACTCCCGGTTTTTTCTAAAAGAAGTGTAAATGATTATTCAGGGGATGAACGATCACAGATTATTGTGTGTGCTGGAAATGATGGAATACGTTATCTGTATATGAAATGGTTTTTTTTATTTGATATAGGGGATGACAAGGTAAAATTTGCGCCAATTGACAACATTAAAGAATGCATCAAAAGAAAATATGGAAAAACGTTAGATGAGAACTGTATTACTGTAAAAAAAATGGTATTGGGAGTTTATCCATTAGCAACTGATAAGGAGAAAAATGCAGTTGTTCCGGTCTGGATATGTTTTTTAGAGCGAAAAACAAAAGGCAGTGAGTATGTAGAAAAATTATATGTTCCGATTAATGCGATTACAGGAGAGGAATTTTACGATATGGAGGGGTAATGTGAAGTCATATTTGAAAATGGATTTTTATCGTATGTTAACATCGAAGTATTTTGGAATTGGAATATTAGGTGTTGTTGGTGTATATGGACTTTCACTGATGCAGTTAAAAAGTCAGGATGTATATTTGCTAAATTATTACATTAAATTCTATAGTACATATATGCTTTTGCTGATATTTGGCGCTGTGGCATATTCTAATGCCATGATGGAGGATTTGGAGTATAAGAACTACTATTTGCAGATACAAAAGGGAAGTTTTAGAAAATATATTTGGTCTAAAGTAATTACGGCATTTATTTCAGCTGTTATTGTGATGGTACTTGGAACATCCATTTTTTGCTTAATGGCTCATTTTAAAATGCCGCTCTTGTGCCCGGGTAATGATATGCTGGAATATCTTGCTGAGGGTGATTATTTGAGTCAGCTTATTACGCCAGAAACAATATTTTGGTATCTGATAGCGGATGCGGCAATGACAGGGCTAATGGCTGGCATTTTTTCTGTATTCGCTATGTGGTTGTCTTTATTTGTAAAAAATCAAATGTTTACAGTTATGGTTCCCATAGTAGGGTTTTACTTTTTTGTCAATTATTTTACAAGAATATTTGGAGAGAATGATTATTTTAAGTTGAATGTGATCTATATATCAAATGGAAAAATATTTGAAAAATCCTTTAGTTGTTTTTGCTATGCACTGTTCGTCGCAGTTGCAATTGCAGCAATAACAGGAAAGTTAATATATAGTAAAATGCAAAATGATATATGGGGTGACAGGAATGTGGGGAGCAAATAAATTAGGTATTATAAAATATAGAATAAAAAATGTAAAAATATTTCTGATTGCCATTATCTGGTTGTTTATATTGGATGTATATTTGGCTGATTACAGATCAATGGCAATGACATTAGGGTTAAAAGATAGTTTTGCAATATTGCCACATGTCCAGAATGATTTTTATTTTAACAAAATTATGTTGCTTGGTGGCATGATTTTTTTTGCAGATATTCCCTTTATGTCAGGAGAAGAACTTTATGTAGTGCTTAAGATTGGGAAAGAAAAGTGGTCACAGATTAATTGCTGTTATATCGTCTTGAGTGGTGTATTACTAAGCACATTGCTTACGGTGCTTAGCTTGTTGACAATTTTACCTGCAATTAGTTTAAAAAATGAATGGGGAACATTGTATCAGACATTTGCTTTTTCAGGAACGGCAGGTTGTGTGCTTATAAATGCAAGTGCAATGAGTTATTATTCACCCTATGCGTTAATGCTGAATATTTTTCTGATTGATGCGTTAACCTTTTCATTCATGGGAATGCTGCTATATACATTGAGTTTATTTGTGTCAAAAATATGGTCATATGTCATTGTTGTTGTTTTAATTTTTTTGCAATCTGTTTTTGGAAAAATGGGGTTAGTGTTGGATAATTTCCTGCCGTTTTCATGGATATCTGTTTCGCATTGGAGATTTGGATATGACAGGCACAGACCGGACCTTATTTACATTTACACGGCGTTTTGTATGTTATTATTTCTACTGGCTGTAATCAGTGAATGGAAAATAAAAAGAATGGACTGGGTGAGTAAGGAGGAACATAGATGACAGATGATGTTGTAATACAAGTTAATAATGTGTCAAAGAAATTTAAATCACAAGTTGTGCTCAAAGATATCACATTGCAATGCAGAAAAGGTAGGATTTATGGATTTGTAGGATACAATGGATCTGGGAAAACAGTTCTTTTTAAATGTATATGTGGGTTACTTTATGTAGATGCAGGAGAGATCAGAGTCAACGGAGAAAAAATTGGACGTGAAATGATAAAAAACGCAGGGATTATCATTGAAGAACCGGCATTCCTTGGAAATGAATCCGGAAGGAAAAATCTTGAGCTATTGTATATGTTAAGGCATAAACGCGATAAAAAAAGGATCGCAGATGTTATGCAGATGCTCGGATTAAATGCAGAATCTAAAAAGACAGTGAGACAGTATTCGTTGGGAATGAGACAAAGGCTTGCATTAGCCCAGGCATTAATGGAAAATCCGGATATATTGATTTTGGATGAGCCAATGAATGGACTGGATAGGGATGGAGTAAACGAAATACGTCAGCTATTATTGAAGCTGAAAGAACAGGGAAAAACAATACTACTTGCAAGTCATAACAAAGAAGATATAGAGGTTTTATGCGATGAAGTATTTGAAATGGAACATGGAAAACTGCAGCAAATTAAATTATACTAAAAAATTATCCAGACCTTTGGTCTGGATAATTTTTCGTTAGAGAGTTTTTTCAAACAAAAAAATAATACATAATAAAATGAATTTATTGAAGAAGCATAATATTTTTCGTATAATCAAAGATACATCAGGGATACATTTTGGGCAAGTATTGGAACTGGGGGCATATTATAAATGCTAAATATTTATTTTGGTGAAATGGAAGAAGCAATTTATAATCCGGCTGTTTATTTTAAAAATACTTATCAGGATAGTTGGATTACAAACGAGCGTTCAAAAGCGATGATAATCAAGTGTTTAATGCATCAACATGTGGCGATAATTGTGCACGCTGGCTTTTGAAAATGGGAATGGAAAAAAATATTACAATTAATTTAAGACATCTGATGGATTTTGGTGAGAAGGAGTTTACAATCCATATTCTAAATACAGATCAGATAGTTCATAGTATGGAAGAGCTTGTTATGATTGCTGGAATGTTTGTACGATAGGAGGATAACCATGAAAAAGACAACTGTAGTTTTTGATTTAGACGGAACATTATTAGATACGTTACAGGATCTCGCAAATGCAGTCAATTATGCACTGGAACAGCAGGGAATGCCAAAGCGTACATTAGAGGAAGTGCGTCAATTTGTAGGAAATGGCGTGCGCCTGCTAATGATCCGGGCGGTGCCGGATGGGGAGAGCAATCCATTATTTGAGGAAACCTTTGCGCTTTTTAAAGACTATTATGGCGAACATTGCAATGATAACACAAAGCCGTATGCAGGCGTTGTAGAGCTGATCGAGACGTTAAAGAAGAAAGGATATGCGGTCGCAATCGTATCGAATAAGATTGATTTTGCGGTCAAAGAATTAAACGACCTTTATTTTAAAGGAATCGTTCCTGTAGCAATCGGTGAAAAAGAGGGCATCCGCAGAAAACCGGCTCCGGATACTGTTTTTGAGGCATTGAAAGAATTAGGAAAAACGAAGGAAGAAGCGGTTTACGTTGGTGATTCTGATGTGGATTTAGAGACTGCAAAAAATTCCGGCATGCCATGTATTTCCGTATTATGGGGCTTTCGTGACAAAGAATTTTTGGCAGAGCATGGGGCAGAGCGTTATGCAAAGACCGCAGAGGATGTGCTGCGGTTTGTAGAAGAAATGTAGAGGTTTGGCAGATTGTGCAGTGACTCGGTAGAAGTGTGCATCGATTCGGCAAACTGCATATTTGCGAGGAAAGTTTGCGCATCATAATGGGGAGTAAAGCAGAATGGGAAATTTTCTTCCAAAATATCCAAAAAATTATTTCAAAAATCAAAAAGGGTTAAGAAGCTTCTGGAAAATGATCTCCATTGGAATCAGCATCATTTTTGGAATATTAGCATGTATTGATAAATTTGAAAAACAGTGGGAATTAAACGTGTTTTACTTTGGGATTGCTTTACTGCTGTTTTACATTTTTATTCATCCGGTCTGGATGGATGCAAAAAAGAAAAAAGGCTATAAGTTTGAGGAAGACAGGATTTATGTTTTTAATATTCTGGGAAAACAAACCAGAATGATCGCATATCAGACGATGGAAAAAGCGGTTCAAAAACGGCAGGTCCGTTGTAAAAACAACGGTCTTGTAATCGGAAAAGGAAGAAATAAAATCTGTTTTTTATACGAGCCGGGAAGTCTGGAAGCAGCAAAGCGGGTAAGACAGTGTTACGACATGCTTCAGAAACACATTGAGCCAGCATTGCCGTGTTTCAGGCAGACAGGACAGGATTTGTTAGACCGCAGAGCTTTTTATCGGAGATGCAGGAAACGTCAGACGATATTGCTGTTGATCGGCAGCTTTTTTGCAGGCTTATTCTGCCATAACAGTTCTGATCCGGATGCAACGGTGATGCTGATCGCAGCGGTTGTCGTGGGATTTTGTGAAACGCTGACACTGCTCAGTCTATATGGAACAATTCTTCTGGAAGCAGAAAATGAGAAAAAAATTACAAGAGAATTCAAAGAGACAGATTATATCAGGGCGAAAGATGCGCGTTTTGGCAAAGTATACACAGCCGTTGTGGTCGTCTGTCTGCTTTTGTTTAATGCATGGGTTATTTTCTTTTCATAAAAACAGTACATAGAAAATAATGTGTAAAGGTCTGGAAGAAAAAATATCTGACAGGCTGCGGGGATGAGTGAATATGCTGCGGGAAAAAATATATGAATTGAAAAATTGGAAATTGGCGGTTCACACAACGTGGAATCCGGGCGCGGAAAATGTGATGCGGATTCACCTTGTTCCACCACGCTTTCTGTCGGGAAAAATAGTGCCTTCTGTTGTGATATTGAATGGGCAGGAAATCGTACCGGTCAGTGAGGCATGGGCGATTCTTCTCACAGAGTTTATCCGGCGGATCAATCAATATGAAAATCATGCGATAGAGGAGAAGGAGGTGCAGCAGGTTCTTAAGGAAACCTTTGGAGCGGTCAGAAAGATATATCCGAAAACAGACCCAGAAGTTTTTCACAGAGACTTGTCGGTCATGCTGGATACATTTGAGGATGTGATCGCTGGAAAAATTCCACAGATGGAGATCGCAGGAATAAGTCTTGGGGAATATGCACCGTATATGCGGGCACCACACCGGATGGATCTTATGGTTTCTGCCATGACACGCGAAGGAAAATGGCATTGCAATCAAAAATGCATACACTGCTATGCGGCAGGACAACCGCTGTCAGAAGAACAGGAGCTTGACACTGAAAGCTGGAAAAAGATCATCCGTGCATGCAGGAAAGCAGGAATTACCCAATTGACCTTTACGGGTGGAGAACCTACACTTAGAGATGATTTATGTAAATTAATTTTAGAGGCAAGATGGTTTGTAACAAGGTTAAACACAAATGGGATACGGCTGACAAAGGAGCTTTGCGCAGAACTTGTACAGGCGGAACTTGACAGTGTGCAGGTGACATTTTATTCGGCAGATCCGGATATTCATAATGAACTTGTTGGCGGTGCACATTATGAGGAAACTGTTGCTGGAATTAGAAATGCGGTGACAGCAGGAATCAATCTGAGTATTAACACACCGCTTTGCAGTTTGAACAAAGATTATCTGGAAACACTGAAATTTTTACATAATCTGGGTGTGCGATATGTGACCTGTTCGGGACTGATCATCACGGGAAATGCAAGAACGGATGAATCGGTACGGACACAGCTTTCAGGGGAACAGCTTTATCAGGTGTTAAAAGAAGCAGCTGGATATTGTTATGCAAACAATATGGAAATCAACTTTACATCGCCGGGCTGGATCGCGCAGGAAAAGCTGCAGGAGCTTGGACTGGATGTACCGTCCTGTGGTGCATGTTTAAGTAACATGGCAGTCACACCAGACGGAAAAGTAGTTCCGTGCCAGAGCTGGTTATCGGGAGAAAACTTTGGAAAAATGGGAGTGACACGCTGGGAAAAGATCTGGAATCATCCAGACTGTAAAGCGCGCCGCATGGAAACCGCACAGATGAAACAGGAGTGCCCATTAAGGGGAAAGGCGGAGATGACAAGATGAAACAGACGGTGAAAAAATTATTGTTTATGCTTGGTATCATGTGTTTGACCATATTCGGAAAAGAGACATCGACAACCGTTTTGGCGGACAATTTGGATGAGATTGAAAATTACACGATTTACGCAGAACCAGACTGGGAAGACGGCTCTGTTTATCTGAAATATGATATTACGTGGAAAGTGTTGGATAGCGACACAGACGGTCCTCTGGAATGGGTTAAAATCGGTATCCCAAATTCGAATGTAGAGGAGATTGAGGGTTACAGCAGTAATATTGAAAATATTCGGTATTACAAAAATGGCGGTTCCTATGTAAGGATTGATTTTGACCGGAAATATTACGAGGGTGAGACGGTAGAATTTTCATTTGGAATCCACCAGCATCATCTATACCAGACTATAGATGGCATGAGAGTGTATCGATTTACGCCGGGCTGGTTTGATGAGATTGTTGTAGATGAACTGAATATCTATTGGAAATCTGACAATATAAAATATGTTTTAAATGGATATTGGGAACAGGATGGTTACTATCAGTTTCGCACGTCTTTGGCGGAGGGGGAGAAATACACTGTAAAAATAGAATATGATGCAGATGTATTTCAGACGGAAGACGACAAGAAGATTTCGCATCCGGTTGGAACAGGTACAAAAATTGTAATGGCGGTTATGCTTCTTGTAGTGCCGGGCATTTTGCTTTTACTTATCATCCGGGCGTACAAAAAAGGCAAACCGGTGGATTCTTACAGAGCGGAGAGCGGATTTGGCAATGCGTTTACTGATATCAGAACGAGCAGCCATTACACAGGCGGCAGAGGTAGTGGTGGCTGTGCCTGCGCATGTGCGTGTGCCTGTGCCGGAGGCGGGAGAGCCGGATGCTCGAAAAAAGATTTTTACGGAACAAAGCTTACGACAATGGCAATCCGCGAGGCGTTGAAAGACACCGCACATGAGGAAATATAACTGTATGGAAACGTATAATTATATAGAATGAAATATTCATAATTTACTCAAACTTCGCACTTGAATAAGTGCTTATGCACCTTGAAAATTCAATAATAACTGGCATAAAAATAGCATGAAACAAGCTGGTTTTGGTATAATTGAGTTGTCCAAAAAACAATCATACTTCCGGAGGCTCATGCTATGAATAAAAGTATAACACAAGCAACTCAAAATGATAAGCAGATTTCAAAATCTATCAAAAGATTTTTTACGAGATTTCATGTTTCTTCAGCTTTGAAAGCGTCCAATGCCTACAAAAAGAAGGGCGTTCCAGTAATGGAAATTTTCCAGTATCTGTTTCTGCTGATTTTTTCTAACAGAAGCATGTACATGAACCTGATCACAGGACGAAACACGCCTGATTTTGCAAAGGATACGGTATATCGTTTTATGAAAATGATTCAGATCAACTGGATCCGTTTCACAACAATACTTTCAGCCAGAATCATCAGGGATGCCATATTTCCGTTAGATTCTGAAGAACGTGCAAATGTTTTTATCATTGATGATTCCATGTTTGAACGTAATCGTTCAAAGAACTGTTGGTTACAAACGCCGGAAGCTTTCCTTGGAAAAAGGAACACAAGCCATGCTTACGCTTTTGGATGCAGCCAAGAAAGCTGCAATTCCGGCGAAATATGTTCTTTTTGACAGCTGGTTTTCATCACCAAGGACTCTTCACGCAGTAAAAAGTATGGGTTACGATGTAATCGGCATGGTCAAGAAAACACCAAAGATGTTCTTTCGCTACAATGGCGAAGATATGCCTCTAACTTCTATCTACAACAAGAACAAAAAGAGACGCGGAAGATCAAGATATCTGCTCTCTGTTATGATTGATGTTGTAAAGGATGGTGAAATCATTCCTGCCAAAGTAGTTTATGTCCGCAACTCTCTTTCCTATGATGCAATGACCGCACATACTGCAGTTGTTTTTACACGATATATGATACTTTCACTAGAAAGCAGGGAATCCAATGATAACCGGTCTCTGGGCGAGCTTTTTCTATACTTTTCGGACGAAATGTCGGATATCACATGAATACAGGCTTTTCAAATGCTGCTTCAAATGTTCAGAACAATGCTTTCAGATAACACTGAACTTTCAGATGAAAAAATCGCTGAATTGGCAGATGCATTTATGAATACACTTCCGGTCATGTTGAAAACACAACTACAAGCCTCATAAAGTCTGGACATTGACAACTGAATAACTGCCAGGTATTGAGTTTTCAAGGTGCATAGCTAAAATTTATGTGCGAAGTTTGAGTAAAGGAACAATAGTGTTAGTTCATGGCGCTTATCATGGCCCATGGTGCTGGGAGGATAATTTTAAGCCGTTCTTTGTAAAACGAGGATATAGTGTTATAGTGGTCAATTTTAGTAATCCAAATCCAAAAGTGAAAATAAATGACTATATGGAACATCTCAATGAAGTGGTGGGAGAAATTAGTGGAAAAGTTTATATTATTTCACATTCGTTAGGAACTGCAATAGTGGAAAAATATATTACTAAGTTTTCGCCTAAATTAGAAGCCGTTGTCTTTTTGACTCCTAGTCCAGTAATAAAAAGACTTCAAAAAGCCTTCCTTGTTAATTTTCATAATATAATGAGGAGTAAAAGTTGTTTCTACTTTTCTAATCGCCTAGATGAAAGTGTGGAAAGCGTTTATCTGGATAAGTTTACTGATGAGTCAAGGCAAATTGAACTTTTAATGATTCGCAAGAAAGTACCTGTAGGTTATGAGTGGAATTATAAGACATTAGTTATGGGGGCATTAAATGATAATTGTATGCCCACATCAGTGCTTCTGGATACTGCTAAAATTTTCAAGGCAAAATTGATTATTTATCAGGAGCATTGCCATAATATGATGTTAGATCCTGCGTGGGAAATCGTGGCGGAGGATATTCTGGGGTTTATTTTAGTATAGTTTTCTTTCGGGCAAATATTAAAATGATTAATCGACTTATTCGGATGTAAAAAGAAATAATTCTTTATAAATGATTTTTATAAAGTAAGAAATTTTGAGATATCACAATTTAATAAAGTGCTTTACTGAAAATAAGGAAAAATTGGGTGAAGTAAAAAGATTATTTTCATTTTCAAAATTGATTTTTCGGTAGAATTTAGTCATGATAGTTAAAAAGCATGAACAAGAAAAAATTAGTTGCATTTTTTATATTCTTGAACCTCACCGAAAATCATTGATCCTGTAGTGTAAGAGTAATTTCTACTGCTGTTTTTGAGAATAACCAGAAATATCAAGTGAAATTTGAGGGCAAAACTAAAATCAACTTACCTCCGCAGCAATGAAAATTGATTTTTTACTTTAGCTAAGTAAAAAAATTAAAATGTCAATCCCCCTTGACAAAGGAGATTTTCCTACTATAATTAAAACAGTGTTTTGAATACGATGTTTTGAAAACGCCGTTTTAATAAGAAAGGTGGATGAGCGATGGCAAGTAGGATTGAAGGATTTGACGAGAAAATTCTTTCCTGCGCGAAAGAAGAATTTTTAGAAAAAGGCTATACGGATGCTTCGATACGGACGATTGCTCAAAATGCCGGTGTCAGCACCAGTACAATATATACGCGGTATTCAGATAAAGAGGGATTGTTCCGCTTTCTTGTGGAACCGGTAGCTAAAGGTCTGAAAGAGTTATTGCGGCAATCATTAAGTGATTTTTCTTCTTTGACGGGGCACGAGCAGAACGAAAAATTTATGGAATACTCAGATCGTGGTTTTGAAGCTGTGATTGCATATATCTATGAATATTTTTCTGAATTTAAGCTGCTGATTACCGGAGCACCGGGAAATTACTATCAGGAATTTTTAGAAGGATTAGTAGAACTGGATACGAACTGCACAAAGAAATTCTTGATTCAAGTAGGAAGTAAAGATCTGGCGGAAGGGCGAGTTACAGATGGATTCCTGCACGTTGTTTCCAGTGCTTTTTATTCTGGTATATTTGAAGTGGTGATTCATGATATGCCGATGGAAGAAGCAAAGAATTATATCAATGAGTTACGCGCTTTTTATGGGAATGGCTGGAAAGAATATTACCGGAAATAGAAAGAAGGTGCGAAGGAAATGCAGAAAACAGAAGAATTTTGTGTGGACGAAAGCGGATGGATACACTGCCCTTTTTGTAAATGCAGAACGCGGACAAAGATACGAGCAGACACTTCACTAAAGAACTTTCCAATATTTTGTCCCAAATGCAAACAGGAATGTTTGATAGATGCTGACAATATGAAAATACGATTATCAGTAGTGCCAGACGCTAAGACGCAGAGCCGATAATTTGTTTGTGTAAATCACATGACAGATTATCGGCTTATTTTTTTGAATAAAAGTTAGCAAAAACTAATCGAAGGAGGGATTTATATGAATCAGTCGCAGGGCGGCAATCCATTTGGCAGGCTTGTAGAGTTTGCAAGACCGCATAAGACGGGCTACATCATTTCTGTTGTTCTTGCTGTGTTGGGAGTTGCCTTTGGCATTGTTCCCTATTTTGCAACAGCCAGAATGACGATTGAGTTGCTCTCCGGGAATCGGGATTTATCATTTTATATGATGTGGTGTTTGATTTCCGGCGGTGGCTTTGTCCTAAAAGCGATATTGATGGGGATTTCCACAAGGGCATCCCATGAAGCAACCTTTGCAGTGCTGTCCGAGGCAAGGAGGAAAATTGCCTCAAAATTTACCAGAGTGCCGATGGGCTATATTCTCAACACTCCGTCCGGGCAGCTAAAAAATGGCATGGTGGAACGAATTGAACAGTTAGAGGTTCCCCTTGCTCATGTAATTCCGGAAATGACCTCAAATCTTCTCGTACCAATCGCAATCATCATTTATATGTTCATTCTGGACTGGAGAATGGCGTTAGTATCGTTGATTACCATTCCTGTTGGAATGATGTGCTACATGGGAATGATGAAAGAATATCCCAAGAAGTATGGGGAAGTTGTAAAAGCCGGAAATCACATGAGCGCAACAACGGTAGAATACATCGGCGGTATTGAAGTCATTAAGGCATTTAATCAGGCAGATAATTCCTATCAGAAATTTACAGATGCCGTCCATGCAAACGCAGATCTGATCTTAGACTGGATGAAAGATACACAAAAATATTCGGCGATTATGATGAGTGTATGGCCTGCGGCGCTGATAAGTGTACTTCCCGTTGGGTGCCTGTTTTACATGAGTGGTTCCCTGTCAGCCGCAGCCTTTATTACGGTAACTGTCCTGTCGTTGGGAATTGCAGGCCCGCTTGTAGCCGCGATGTTCTTTACCGATGATATTGCAAAAATAGGTACTGTAATGGGTGAGATTGACGGTATATTAAACCAGCCGGAGCTTGTCCGGCCAGAGGAAAAATGTGATTTGCAAAACCTTGATATTTCTCTGGAAAATGTCCATTTTGCATACGAGGAGGAACCGATGAAGATTCATGCGTCCGGGGAGGATTATCTGGAGGCTGTGCTGATTCTTCAAAAGAAGCAGGGCATGGTCCGCTCCATTGATCTTGCTCGGCACATGGGCTTTTCAAAGCCGAGTATCAGTCATGCGGTGGGCGTTCTGCGGGATGGCGGCTTTCTGACAATGGACGAGGATGGATTTCTCCATCTGACCGAAGACGGGCGGGAGGTTGCTGAGAAAATTTATGAACGGCATCAGTTCTTTACGGAGCAGCTTGTAGCTGTCGGGGTTAATCGGGAAACCGCAGAAAGGGATGCCTGTCGGATAGAGCATGCAATCAGCGAAGAGGCTTTTCAGAAATTGAAAGCTTCGGTTGAAAAACAGGGCAATGATACAGCATAGTGAAAATTTTTTCCCGGCAGAATGTGGAGAATTGTTAGCTCTCCTTGTGAAATATTATAAGGATAATCCAGCAGTTAAAGGGGATAAGGAGCTTAAAGGAGTTACAGCCCAAAATATTTATACATTTTATAAAGAAATGATGGAGGACATAGATAAATTACCAGAAGAAATTAAAAACATGGTATATGTTTTGCCTAGTCATTTTACAACAAATAGGATTTCAATTTGGATTAAACGATTAGTTCCAATTATGACTCAGTTCATTTTGAGTTATGTTGATGAGCAAGGAGAAGATATCGGAGCACTTCTTCAGCGACTTTGTGTTGATATAGATAAGGCAAACTATAACTTGTTTTGGAATTATAAATTTATCAGCATAGCAAGACAAGCGAATGAAGAGGAAGCAAAAAAATTTGAGCGATGGATGGATTTTGAATATGGTGATAGAGATGATATTAAAACAGAATTGGAACGAAGAATAAATGAGATGAATGCTAGCATTGATGTGGCTATTGCAGAACTGATAAAGAGGCTCATGCTGGATGTATCCAAGGAGAGAATATTGGATGATCAAAATATATATGATAATAAAATAGATAGAAAAGAATATTATAATTATTTGAATGCATATACAAATTCTGGGGATGTGAACATTAAGAAAGAAACTCTAAATAGGTATACTAATGGGGCTAAAACATGGAAAATTATTGAAGAAAAAATAATAGAAGATAATTATATGCCTGAAGATGTACATTTGACTTATGAATCAGAATTACAAGCAAGAAAAGAATATATCTCAGAATTAAAGAAAAAACTGGACTTTGCAGAGAAGGATTTAGAAAGATTTAAAAATTGCGGGGATGACTATATTAAAAAGTATAATCAGGATACGGAGGAATTTGTAAAAAATATAAATACGGAGTATTTAGAAAAGTGCGAAAGAGTACGCAATGGAGAGAAAAAGTTGACTGAATGGACCGATAAATATATTAGTCAGGTCATCTGGGAGTTTTTAAACAAAAAGTAAATTTGTTTTTTTGGATAAAATCTATAGTGGTATATATTGATTTATAATTGTGCCAAGTTAAGAAGCAGAAACGCTTTATAACTTGGTATTTTTTATGTGGAGATGAGAAAATGTCACTATTTGATGAAGATGAAATGGACTGTGAATGTTGTGGACACGTTGGGTTGATATTTAATGGTGATTTTGATGTTGAATATCCGGTATGTGGAGCAGAATATTCGCTAATTATTGATGAGGCGCATCATATCAAAAATCCTAATACATACGCATATCAAGCGGAGCAGATGTTTTACGATAATGCAGAAAGTATTGTTTTACTTACCGCAACGCCTATTCAGTTGGGTGACAGGGATTTGTATGTGCTTCTTAACTTGATTCACTCCGACCTTGTATTTGATTACGATAGCTTCAAACACATGTCTGAACCTAATCCTTTTATCAACGAGGCGGCAAAACTTATAGGAGACATAGAAAGCCTTCATACATTTGCCCATATAATCAATCGTACGCGCAGACGCGATATCGGCAATTTTACGTTGCGTAAACCAGAAACGTTAAAAGTATCTTGTATACCCGAGCAGCAAGAACGTTTCGATAGGAAAGACGGCGATTTATACAACGAACTGTACTTTGACGATAGTCCGTATTGACGAAAAAACGCAAATTTAATATCAAATATTTTAAAAAGAGATTGACAACGGAAAGATTTACAATACAATAGTGGTGTGGGGGATAACTACTATGAAAAGTTTTGAATTTTTGGAAAAACTCGGTTTTTCATCTAACGAGGCAAAAGTATACGGCACGTTGATAAAACACAAAGTGCTAAACGGCTACGAAATCGCCAAATTGTCCGGCGTTGCGCGTTCGTTAGTTTATGAGGTCATCAATCGTTTGATTGCAAAGGGCGCGGTCATCCGTATAGACGGAGAGCCGAATTTTTACAAGCCTATCGAGTATCAAGACCTTATCCGCAGCATTAAGGAAGAAAACGAAAAGAATATTGCCTGCGCCGAACGCGAACTTCAACAACTCGCAACGGAAAATGCCGACGTCGATTACGTAATGAATATAGTGGGCGAAGAAAAATACGTTGCCAAGGCAAAGGAACTTATCGACAGCGCGCAAGCGGAAATTTCGCTGTCCATTTGGCGGGAGTCGTTCGAAGTGCTGCGTAGTAATATCGAAAATGCAATATCTCGCGGAGTAAAGGTGCATATTTTTACCTTCGAAAGTATTTCGGTCGCCGGCGCAACGGTGTATTCGTACAATATCAACGACATTTCAACTCTGTTTCCCTACCGCAGAACAACAATCATAATCGACGGCGGAGAGTGCTTAGTCGGCGAAGAGGGCGATCGCAACGTTTACGTGCATACGCGCAATCATTCGGTTGTTTCTCTTGCCACCGACGAAATAGTTTTGAATGTTTTTTGGAATAAACTTATCGAAAAAGAAAACCTGTTGTCCAAGGGTTGCTCCGGTGCGGATTTTTTGCAAGCCATACACAACTTGGCGGAGCGCTACGGCATTACCGACGAGATGACCAAGAATTTTCTTGTTTACAATTTTCAAAAGGAGAAAACTCAAAATGGCAAAAAATGTTGAACGATTACAGGCGAGCGAAGCCAAAGAACTTATTCGCCGCGAAAAGCAGTTGGACGCAAGAAGCAACAAGTTTTATATGATTTACTTGTTTATGATTTTGTCGCTCATCTACATAACGGACGAAATCGCGTCTACTATATCCATTCAGTTTCAGGCGAATATAGTTACAGAATTCTTCGTAAAAAATATGGGTATGGAATACGGCGCAGGATTATCGCTCTTTTCCGCCATAGGTTTTATTTCCTATCCGGTAACACTGCTTATTATTTTCTATCGTCCCCTTGCGGACAAATTCGGGCGTAAGCCGTTTTTGGTTATTAACTCGTTATGTATGGGCTTAGGGCTGTTCATTGTGTATTTATCCAAAGATATCTACGTTTACATGATAGGCAGCACGTTGATGGGTTTTATGGTCTCGCACGATATGCAATGCGTGTACATACTGGAATGCTCCGACGAAAAGTCCCGCGCCCGTAACTACGCAATCGTAAAAGCGGTGGCGATACTGGGCACGTTACTTGTTCCGTTGCTTAGGGCTACACTCATGCAAAACGTAAGCGAGCGTTGGCACGTAGTATATTTGGTGCCGGCAATTATCGGTTGTGTAATGTCGTTATTCGCGCTGCTTTTTGCTAAGGAAACAAACGCATTTTTGACTAAAAGAATAGAGTATTTAAAAACGCCTATAGAAGAACGTGAACAATGCAGCAAGGAAGGACGCGAACAAAACGCACAAGGCGGAATTCTGACCGCTGTAAAATTCGCATTCAGACACAGACAATTGCGCTTTTTGATTATTGCTTGTTGCTGCTTTTATCTCGCTTCGTTAGGTACGGCAACGTACAGTACGGTTATGGCAAAGTCTGCTTTGATGACGGAAGAAGAAATAACTCTTGCTCTATTCTTGTATCCCGTAGGCAACGCGCTGTTTACGTTGATATCGGGTTTTGTGTCGGACAAATTCGGGCGCAAAATAACTATAATTGCGATGTCTTGTTCGGCGTTGGCGTGCTATTTGCTGTTTATTTTAAGCGGTATGTTCAAGTGGACTCCGTATTTGACAGGCTTTGCAATCGGCGGATTTATGGGCAGTTACTGGGGCGCGGGCGATACTATCGGCGGAATAATGTTCTCCGAGTCTTCTCCTACAAACTTGCGTTCGTCCGTAACTGTAATCAACACGTTGCTTAACGGAGTTATGGGCGGACTTGCAACGGTTATCACTATGATACTGCTTCCTATCATTCCCGAAAAGATGTTCGGCTATATGTACTTGGGTTTGACTGTGCCGGGGCTTGTGGGCGCAATCGTAATAATGTGGCTGTTTGTCGGCGAAACTCGCGGGCTGGATCTTAAAACGGTAACGGGTACGGAATGGGATAAGCCTAAAAAAATTAAAGAAAAAACACAGGATGGTGAATAAAAATGGATAACAAACGTTTTGAACTCGGCGCAAACGAACAGCCGTTGGATATTATCAAGGAAACGTGCGGTTTTGCAGGCATATTCAAACAAATAGGAGTGATAGGGGATTCTTTGGCGTCGGGTGAGTTCGAAAGCCACGACGAAAACGGCAGCATAGTTTATACCGATATGTACGAGTATTCGTGGCCCGCTGTTTTGGAGCGCATTACGGGGACGAAGTACAACAATTATTCTCGCGGCGGAATGACTGCGCGCGAGTATATGCAAAGCTGGGCGGATGCAAACGGATTTTGGCAATGGAATCAAGCGTATATCATTGCGCTGGGCAACAACGATTCGTTTGTCTTCGGACATCCGTTGGGAAGCGTCAAGGACGTTAACGCAGAATGTCCGCAGGATAACGCCGATACGTTCTTCGGCAATATGGGCCAAATCGTTTGCAAACTTAAAACGATCGAGCCAAATGCGCGTATTTTTGTCGTTACTCCGCAACTTCGCGGTGATGCCTGCGATAAAGATATTCGTTATATCGCAAGCGAACTTGCCAAATTGTGTGATATGTTTGACTTTACGTACTTGCTGGATATGACTGCGCATGCGCCCGTATACGATGCCGAAATGCGTAAGTCGTTCGGGCTGGGCTTCCATCCGAACCCGATGGGGTACTATGCTTACGCATTGATGGTGGCGAATTATATCGATTATGTTATACGTAGTAACCCTCGGGAATTTGCAACGATACCGTTTGTCGGTACGTCGCTCAAAAACAAAGATTACAAATAGTATGTATTTGCTGAAATGCACAATTAACTAAACTTGTAGATGTTTTCATTGCAAGTTTACAACAATTAATACTAAATATATAACCGTTTTGGGGACGAAGGCATTTGAGCATTCGTCCTTTCTGTTATGATTGACAAAGAAAATGCGATTTGTATGATAACCCTAAAGTCGTAAATTAGTTACTCAAAACGATTATTTACTTATTTTTATCACCTTGCAACATGGAGCGAGACCTTGAAAATACTGACAAAAAATACAACAAAGTGCTAAGCAGCAAGCTGCTAGCCAAAATCCCAAAAGGTGAAAAAGATCCGGTTCCAACAAGACCAAAAAGGAACAAAACCACCAAACCAGATATAGAGACTAAAATTGTATCAGCTAAACGCATGCATGTCGGAGAAAGCTTTTCGTGGTGACAAGACAATCCGACAATGTATATCGTCTTGATCACGCGGTAACAAAGACGCAAAAAAATATCCTGAATGCATTTGGATTGACGGACAAGAACATAGAATACCGAGCGAACTGGATCAGTGAAGAACTGAAGAAAAGTATGATGAAGCAACTGATAAACTGAAGAGTCTATTGGACAAAAAGAAAGCACTGCAGACAGAGGAGTTGATGAATGCAGTCATGAAGAGCAGTCGCTCCTATGAGGAGATCCTTAGATGCATTCGGTCGGATTCATCTGAAGAGCAGGAATTATAACCTATAGAAAGTCTCCGAGTTTCAGTGGTCAGTGCTGCTAAGACGGGAGACTTTTAGGTTTAAAATTTCTGGAAGTTCACAAAGTTAACAAATAGAAGTTACACATATACTTTTTATATTCTAATTCGATGTTGATATATTTTTATCATGTGTAATAAAATTATTACACATGATAAAAATATATTAAAAGGAGAACAAGAGAATGAATATTTCTATTATTATGCCTGTAATTGGATCAATTGGTATGATTATTATTTCAATTATTCTGATTATTCGGAGTATGGAAAAAAGAGAAAGAATTAAGAGCGTTGATGTAGCAAAGTTTGACAGTTTTGCAGAAGAAATGAGGCGTGAAATTGCCGAAATAAAAAAGGACTTACAGACGGTAAAAGAAAAAGTCGAAGTCATTGATAAAATGATGAAAGATATTTAATTATGGAAAATATTGTTGGAGATTTAAAATTAAATAAATACGAAGATTACATCAACATTTTTGACGCTCTTTCGCATCCAGTACGGATAAAAATAATCGGTATATTGGCAGAGGGACGACAATATGTGAGTGAACTAGCCCGATTGGTAAATATTAGTAGACCTTTGCTTTATATGCATTTAAAGAAGCTGGAAACAGCTCGACTTGTTACAAGTGCAATGGAAATATCTGAAAGTGGTAAAGCCATGAAGTATTATGCGCTGGAAGATTTTAACCTGCAAATCACAAAAGAATTATTAAGAGGGCTTGCACAAAATATTATTATTGAAATCCCGTCCCAAAATAGTGATTAGCCAAAAATTTTGAGATATATCAATACAATAATGAATTTTATTGTAAAGCCTGCCTTGTTTTTTTTGAATCAAGAATATTCAGCAAAACTATCCGATGACATATCGGTACAAGTGGAAAGGCTGGAAACAAGCGAACAATAAAGTATACGTTTCCATTCTTTTAAGATGCGATTGTTTATAATTATATTAATGATGACGATGCCTTGGTAATTGGCTATTATGATATTGCTTCAAAAAAACAATCAGATGTCATATGTGAAAATGGGTTTTATATTTCAAGTGGACTACCCGCAGTTATTGATAATTCTGTTATTTTACCTATAACATTAAATACAAATGAACATAAACTTATGATGATAAATACTGATTCTAACACGTCTGAAATGATATTTAATGAATTTAATTCTTATCCAATAGATTCGGTTGCTACAATGAATACAGGCATTTATATGTTAAGTTCTAAGAAAGATAATTCAACTGCAACGAGTTATATCAGAAAATATAACGAAAATACTAATGAGATGGATATTTGCATTGAAAAAGAGTTTACAGATAATACAGGTGAGCAGATAAAAGCATTTGCCTGCAACAACGAAAAGATTTATGTGATGGTAAATCAAATTGAAACAGAAAATGATACATATATAGAAATCTATGATGATAAAAACTATGATTTAATTGGTAAGTTGTATTTTGATTCTGAATTAAAAAATTTTGTTTCTAATAATGGCATTGTACAATTTTATTGTTTTGATAATTATGTATATATAAGAAATTTTTCAGATTATGGCGCAATAGGAAAAATAGAAAGTAATCAGGTAAAAACACTTCTTGATTTGCCTAATTTGCGTATAGCCTATAACGGTAAAAATACACAAGATAATTATTATGGATTTTTTTTAAGAAGTGGCAAAGACTTTTATCTTTTGGATGTTTATACTGATACTTTATATCAAACCAATTTAGAACTATCACAAGATGAAAGCATTCGTAACGCTATTTCTGATGGCAATGATATATGCATTAGTATTATGAATGAGAGAGACACAGAGACGTTTACAACAAAAAATACTATTATAGTAGATTTTGATAAATTGAAAAAAAGCATATCAGTGCTAACTTCCTAAGATTTTCCTCATTTTCAGCAATCTTCAAATCAATCGTCTTCATATTCTTGATTCGTGCCATTTTCATCCTCCTCCGTCTTCTGGGCAAAAGCATTTAAATCCAGCCTATATCCATTCGTCGGCATTCCGGATCAAGTCAATGATTTCAGTGAGTGATACGTGGAGATTTACAATAAATGTGGAATAACTAAATGTTAAGGAAAGTATGTCAGAATATATGTAATTAAAAAAGTCAATAAAATACATATCCCATTGAAGAAGCATAATATTTTTCGTATAATCAAAGATACATCAGGGATACATTTTGGGCAAGTATTGGAACTGGGGGCATATTATAAATGCTAAATATTTATTTTGGTGAAATGGAAGAAGCAATTTATAATCCGGCTGTTTATTTTAAAAATACTTATCAGGATAGTTGGATTACAAACGAGCGTTCAAAAGCGATGATAAAAGATGTAGATAAATCCACGGTAATTGCACCAAGAATTATTGAAAGTCCAGTGCTCGGGGCAATTACTCCGAGAGAACTATCAGGTGGTGTGAAAACACTTATATTGATCGATCAGGTGCCGGATAAAGTGTTTAATGCATCAACATGTGGCGATAATTGTGCGCATTGGCTTTTGAAAATGGGAATGGAAAAAAATATTACAATTAATTTAAGACATTTGATGGATTTTGGTGAAAATGAGTTTACCATTCATATTTTAAATACAGATGAGATCGTTCATAATATGGAAGAGCTTGTTATGATCGCAGGGATGTTTGTACGATAGGAGGAGAACAACAATGAAAAAGACAACTGTAGTTTTTGATTTAGACGGAACATTATTAGATACGTTACAGGATCTCGCAAATGCAGTCAATTATGCACTGGAACAGCAGGGAATGCCAAAGCGTACATTAGAGGAAGTGCGTCAATTTGTAGGAAATGGCGTGCGCCTGCTAATGATCCGGGCGGTGCCGGATGGGGAGAGCAATCCATTATTTGAGGAAACCTTTGCGCTTTTTAAAGACTATTATGGCGAACATTGCAATGATAACACAAAGCCGTATGCAGGCGTTGTAGAGCTGATCGAGACGTTAAAGAAGAAAGGATATGCGGTCGCAATCGTATCGAATAAGATTGATTTTGCGGTCAAAGAATTAAACGACCTTTATTTTAAAGGAATCGTTCCTGTAGCAATCGGTGAAAAAGAGGGCATCCGCAGAAAACCGGCTCCGGATACTGTTTTTGAGGCATTGAAAGAATTAGGAAAAACGAAAGAAGAAGCGGTTTACGTCGGTGATTCTGACGTTGATATTGAGACAGCGAAAAATGCCGGTATGCCTTGTGTCTCGGTTCTCTGGGGATTCCGTGACAAAGAGTTTTTAGCAGAGCACGGAGCAGAATACTACGCTGAGACGGCAGAGGATGTACTAAGATATATAAAAGAGATGAAATAGCATCAGGGCAATTCTGTACGCAAACGTTAGAGTAAAAATCACCCGGCAATTGCAAGATATATCCCCCCGGGGAGCTTGCAGGACCGGACATTCCTAAAGTAAAATAGTCGGCATGGAGATGATAGCACCCTGACAGGTGGCAGATCTTACAAAAAGAAAACGGAGATTAGGAATGAAAAAGAGAATTTTTGCGATGCTGATGGCAGCAGCAATGATGCTTTCCATGGCAGCCTGTGGAAACGGCACAGAAGAAAAGAAAACAGAAAATTCCGCTGGAACCGAAGCGCAGGCAGCGGGCGGAGAGTCGACACTTGTATATGGAAGTAATGATTACACGCGTATCAATCCGGCAATGGATGAGCATGGTGAGATCAATATTCTGATTTTCAGCGGACTGACATCACATGATGGTGAGAATCAGGTTGCTCCGGGGCTTGCAAAGAGCTGGGACTACGATGAAGATACTTTAACTTATACATTCCATTTAGAGGAGAATGTAAAGTGGCATGATGGGGAACCGTTTACAGCAGATGATGTAAAATTCACAATCGAAGCAATCATGGATCCTGATAACGGTTCAGAAAATGCACCAAACTATGAAGACGTAACAGCAATTGACGTGATCGACGATCATACGATCGCATTTACGCTTTCAGCACCGAACGTAGCTTTTCTTGACTATATGACAATGGCAATTCTGCCAAAGCATTTGCTGGAAGGCGAAGATATGCAGGAGTCGGATTTCTTCCGCCATCCGATCGGTACCGGTCCATACAAATTAGACAGTTGGGATGCGGGACAGGCGATCACATTGGTAAAGAACGAGGATTATTTCAAGGGTACACCAAATATCGACAAGATCATTTTTAAGATCGTACCGGATGATAATGCAAAAGCGATCCAGATGCAGTCCGGAGAACTGGATCTTGCATTGCTGACACCAAAGGATGCGAAGACCTTTGCAGATCAGGATGGTTATACATGTTATGATATGAAGACATCGGATTATCGTGGAATCCTTTACAATTTTAATAATGATTACTGGACAGCCAATAAAGACATTATCCCTGCCATCAATTATGCAATTGACAGACAGGCGATCATTGATGCGGTTCTCCTCGGACAGGGAATGACTGCATACGGACCATTGCAGCGTAATATTTATAACAATGAGAATGTAGAACATTATGATTACGATCCGGAAAAATCAAAAGAAATCATGGAGTCTGTCGGATGTACGATGGGTGAAGACGGATTCTACTACAGAGACGGCGAAAAGATCGGTTTCGTTATAAGTGTCGGAGCAGGTGACCAGGTAAGACTCGATATCGCCCAGGCAGCAGCACAGCAGTTAAAAGAAGTTGGTATTGACTGTACGGTAGAAGTTCCGACAGAGGTTGACTGGGGCGGACAGATGGCGTATCTGATCGGCTGGGGAAGTCCTTTTGATGCAGATGACCATACTTACAAAGTATTCGGTACAGATAAGGGCGCTAACTACAGTTCTTATTCCAATGCACTGGTAGACCAGTATCTGATTGAGGCAAGAGAGTCTGCAGATCCTGCGGTGCGTGCAGAGGCATATGACAAGTTTCAGGAAGAGCTGGCAAAAGATCCGGCATTTACCTTTATCTGTTATATTGATGCAAATTATGTGGCAAATTCTTCTATTCAGGGAATCTCAGCAGACACTGTTATGGGACATCACGGTGTCGGAATTTTCTGGAATGTTGCAGACTGGACGATCGGGAACTAGGAAATAACTGCCGGAGGCAGCAGAAGGAATTCACTATGGAAGAACAGAGCAGAACATATATATTGGAAGCTTCAGATTTATCGGTCAGTTTTGAAACGGACGCCGGTGAAGTACAGGCAGTCAGAGATGTAAGCCTCTCCCTGAAAGAGGGAGAGGTTCTTGCGATTGTGGGAGAGTCCGGCTGTGGGAAAAGCGTCCTGTGTAAAAGTCTGATGAAAATGCTTCCGGAGAATGCCAGAATAAAATCAGGAAAAATTCTGGCAAATGGAATCGATATTACCGGGTACAAAGAGCGTGACATGGCGAAATTGCGTGGAACGCTTTTTTCCATGGTATTTCAGGATCCGATGACAGCATTAAATCCGACGATGACAATTGGCAGACAGATAGAAGAAGCAATTAAAATACACAATCCTCATATAAAGCGTGATGCATTAGAAAAGCGTGTCATAGAGCTGATGGGATTAGTCGGTATCGATCAGGCAGACGAGCGGAGGAATTTATACCCGTATCATTTTTCGGGCGGCATGAGACAGCGCAGTGTGTTAGCAATCGCACTGGCAGGAAATCCGTCTATCCTGATCGCAGATGAGCCGACAACAGCGTTAGATGTGACGATACAGGCACAGATTTTGGATCTGTTCCGCGATATCCAGAAGAAAATGCATACCTCAACTATTTTTGTGACGCATGATCTGGGCGTTGTCGCAAGAGTTGCGGATCGGGTGGCTGTCATGTATGCAGGGAAAATCGTGGAACTTGGAACAACAGAGGACATTTTTTATGATGCAAGGCATCCATATACATGGGGGCTTATGCAGGCACTTCCGGCGTATGCAAAAGGGAAAGAGATGCTGCATGTGATCCCGGGAATGCCGCCGGTATTGATCGATCCTCCCAGGGGGGATGCGTTTGCATGCAGAAATGAATATGCACTTGCAATTGATTATGAAAAAGAACCGCCAATGTTTAGAATATCGGATACACACTATGCGGCAACTTGGCTGCTGGATGAGAGAGCACCTGAAATAAAACCGCCTTCGCCCGTATGCAGTTCCTTTTTTGCAGAAGGATATCAGAGAGAAGGATGTGAAGAAACAGCGGAGCGTAAAAAGACTTCTGTGGCGGAAGAATGCCAGAATGATGCAGAAAACAGGGAGACTTTAGTGGCTGTAAATCATCTCACGAAAAGTTTTTCCATTGGAAAAAGAAATGTACATAAAGCTGTAGATGACGTGAGTTTTCGGATTTATAAGGGAGAAGTTTTTGGATTGGTAGGTGAATCCGGTTCCGGAAAATCAACTGTGGCAAACTGCGTGATGAATTTATGTAAACCAGATAGCGGAGAGATTTTATATAAGGAAATTGATACCTGCTGCAGTAAGGAGTTCCGGAAAAATAAAAAAATGCTTCAGTGTGAGCGGCAGATTATTTTTCAGGACTCTACTTCCAGTTTGAATCCTCGTATGAAAGTGAAGGATATTTTGTCAGAGCCCTTCCGGATACAGCACATCACACCGAAAAGAAGGACACTTTCAGCGGAGGCAGCATTTCAGCTGACGTATGTTGGATTGGATAATTCCTATCTGGAAAAATATCCTTCGGAGCTCTCAGGCGGACAAAGGCAGCGTGTTGCAATTGCGCGTGCAGTAGCGATGGAACCGGAACTGCTGGTCGCAGATGAACCGATCGCATCCTTAGACGTATCCATTCAGGCACAGATCGTGAATTTGTTCCGGCATCTGCAGAAGGAACACGGGTTTTCGTTTCTGTTTATTGCACACGATCTTTCCATGGTACGGTTTTTGTGTGACCGGGTGGGCGTGATGCATGATGGTAAATTAGTGGAAGTAGGAAATGTGGAAGATATTTTCAGACATCCGAAGCACCCATATACGAAGGCTTTGATCGAGTCCATCCCAATTCCGGATCCACACAGGGAGCGGCAAAGAGCAAGAGAGAAAGAACATGAGTAAAAAAGAGATTGGTATCTATATAATAAAAAAAATATTGCTGTTTCTGGCAAGCATTTTTTTGTTGTCAGTGATCGTATTTTATATCTCCAGACTGGCACCGGGAGATCCGCTTGTCTCTTACTATGGGGAAAGAGTGGAAAAAATGAGTCCCGAGGAACATGACTGGGCGATGGAGAAGCTGGGACTGAACGAGTCTGTTTCCGTCCAGTATGTAAAATGGCTTTCGAATGCATTTCATGGAGAATTCGGCATCTCCTATAAATACAAAATGGATGTGCTGGAAGTGATTTCCGGAAGAGTCGGAAATACAATGCTGCTGGGCGGGATAGGCTTTGTGCTTATTTTTACACTGGCGTTGTTATTGGGAATTTTGTGTGCATGGCACGAAGAAAAATGGCTGGATAAAATCATATGCCAGGTCGGAACGGTCACAAGCTGTATACCGGAGTTCTGGTTTTCGCTGGTACTGATCCTTTTCTTTGCAGTTGAGCTTCATATATTGCCAAGCTCCGGTGCCTATACGATCGGAAAAGAGAAGGATATTGCGGACAGGATACAGCATCTCATATTGCCGGTCACAGTTGTAGTGATGGGACACCTATGGTACTACGCTTATATGATCCGCAATACGATTTTAGAGGAAGTGCGGGCAGATTATGTGCTGCTGGCGAAATCAAAAGGGCTGACAAAAAATAAGATCCTTTTCCGCCATTGCCTCCGTAACATTATTCCAAGCTATCTGAGCATTATGGCAATCTCGGTGCCTCATATTTTAGGAGGAACCTATATTGTTGAGACAGTATTCTCTTATCCGGGGCTTGGAACATTGGCTTATGAGAGTGCCAGATATAAAGATTATAATTTACTGATGGTTTTATGCATTCTTACAGGTATTGTCGTGGTTGTCTGCAACATGATCGCCCAGACAATAAATGAGAGGATCGATCCGAGAATACGTCAGTGACAGAAAGGAACCGATGATGGATACAGATTTTCAGATTGTGGGAATTAGAAATACAGAGGATCGGACGGTTGGCAGGCATACAAAATGGTATCAGGGAAAACCTCTGATATCAGCGCTGCTGCTTGCGGTCATCCTGTCAGGCTGCCTGTGCTGTCATCTGATCATGACAAAAGATCCCGGCTATATGGACCTGGCACATTACAATGAGGCACCGGGAGGAGAGTTTCTCTTTGGGACAGATACGATGGGGAGAGATATTTTTTCCATGATCTGGTATGGGGGACGGATCTCACTTTTGATCGGAGTGCTTGCGACGTTTCTCTCTACGGTACTTGCAATTGTCTTTGGTTCCGTCAGCGGATGTGCGCCGGAATGGGTGGATTCATTGCTCATGCGCTTTACAGAGATTTTTTTAAGTATCCCGAATCTGCTGCTGGTTATTTTATTGCAGGCAGTCTTAGGAAAAGCCAGCATTTTCAGTATTTCGTTTATTATCGGGATCACGAGCTGGCCAAGTATCGCCAAAGTGGTACGCACGGAAGTAAAACAGATCCGAAACAGCGGGTATGTCATCGCAGCAAGATGTATGGGGGGAAGCTTCCGGCATGTTTTGTGGAAACACCTGACTCCAAATTTTGCTTCATCGATCATGTTTATGGTTGTCATGAATATCAGAAGTGCGATCATTGCAGAGTCAACCTTAAGCTTCATGGGAATCGGTCTGCCGCTAGAGCAGATTTCGTGGGGAAGCATGCTTTCAAATGCAGACAAAGCACTGATGACAAAGTCATGGTGGATCATTCTCATACCGGGACTTTTTCTGACAGTCACGCTCATGTGCATGACAAATCTTGGAAATTATTTGAGAAAGGCTGTCAACCGGAAGGAAAGTTATCTGTAACTGTGTCAGTGCATACATGACTTTACAGTTGACAAGACAGTTGTAAAGTGATACTTTAAACAAGAATCTTAAAACCATGGTAATGAGAAATTTTGTCGTGATAAGGCAGAAAAATCTGAGAAAAGAGTGGATGATGGAATGGAAGTAATGCCTCACTTAAAACTGCGCGATGACCTCGGCATTCAGTATGCGATCCTTCCTGGAGACCCGGCAAGGGTGGAGCGGATCGCAGAACAGCTAGAGGACGTGGAGGAGTTAGAATTTAACAGGGAATATAAAAGCATTGCAGGAACTTACAAGGGAATCCGCGTGCTTGCAGTTTCTACGGGGATCGGCGGTCCTTCGACCGGAATTGCTGTGGAAGAGCTGGCGCGTATCGGCGTGACGCATGCGATCCGTATCGGAAGCTGCGGTGCATTACAAAAAGAGATCAGATTAGGGGATCTGATCTTAGTGCAGGGTGCGGTGAGAGATGAAGGAACTTCCAGGACGTACATAGATTCCATTTATCCGGCAATCCCGGATTTTGAACTGATGAATGCCTGTGTAGAGGTGGCAGAGGAGGAGCAGATTCCGGCGCATGTCGGAATGGCACGGAGTCACGACAGTTTTTACACGGACAGAGAGGACGAGATCGACGCACTGTGGGCCGGCAGAGGAGTGCTTGGCTGTGATATGGAGACAGCGGCGCTGTTTGTGATCGGAAAACTCCGGGGTGTGAAGACAGCCTCTGTCTTAAATACGGTGGTGGAATACGAGGATAACCTTGAAGATAACATTAACAACTATACGGATGGAGTGAATGCAACCGTACAGGGAGAAAAAAACGAGATTCATGTAGCATTGGAGGCACTGTACAGGTGCTCCGGAAAATGAGGAGGACAACGTTATGAAGAACATTTTTAAAACAAAATTAAACACAGCAAGTCTGGTATTGATCCCGGCATGTATCGGTATCAATTACCTCGGAAAATTATTTGCTTCCGTATTAAAACTGCCGTTATGGTTAGATTCCATCGGAACCTGTATCGGTGGCGCACTCGGCGGACCGATCATCGGTGCGATCTGTGGAGCAGCCAACAACCTGATCTATGGTTTTACAACCGGTGATTCCATTACATTAGTGTATGCCCTCACAAGTCTTGGCATCGGTCTTGTCGTTGGTATTATGGCGCGTCTCGGCAAAATGGAAAAAGTAAACGGTGCGTTACTGACTTCTTTAGCCGGCGGTCTTGCAGCAGTATTGATCTCCACTCCGTTAAACGTTATTTTCTGGGGCGGTACAACAGGAAATGTCTGGGGCGATGCAGTATTCGCAGCAACACAGGCAGCAAATCTCCCGGTTGTTTTAGGTTCTTTCTTGGATGAAGTTGTTGTGGATGTTCCGGATAAGATCATTACGGTATTGATCGTGTTTGCGATTTTGAAAGGACTTCCGAAAAAACTTACTGCTCTTTATGATGTGAACGACAGTGTGGAGAGCTTAGACTAAGAAGTGAAAACATATTCTGATGGAGTGATTTAGATGAAAAGTATCAGCCTTTATGTGGATAAAGATACCTATTTGACCAGAATGCATCCATTTACAAAACTGTGTTATATCCTGACAGCGGTCGCTGCATCGCTGATCGCAGGGAAGTTATGGGCATTCGCTATATTCATTGGAATCAGTCTTGTAATGCTTATCAGTGGAAAAATCATGAAAAAGGTTTTTCCACTGATTGCTTTTTCATTTACAATTCTGATCACCATATTTTTGATCCATGGTTTATTTAATCATGAAAATGCAAACTTAATGTTTCAGTTAGGACCGTTAAAGTTCTATCGGGAAGGAATGATGTATGCGCTTCGCATCAGCTGTAACGTCTTGAATATGCTGCTGGCATTTGCGGTGTTTGTACTCACAACTAAGCCGGCAGAGCTGGTAGAGGATCTGGAGCAGGCAGGATTTTCGCCGAAGATCGGATATGTCATCAGTTCTGTTTTTCAGATCGTACCGCAGATGAGCGGCACGATGAACACGATCATGGATGCACAGCGGAGCCGTGGGCTTGAGACGGAGGGAAATCTGATCACCAGGGCAAAATCTTTTCTACCGTTAATTTCGCCGGTTGTCATGAGTTCGCTCATCAACACAAGAGAGCGTGCAATCGCACTGGAAATCCGGGGCTTTGAGGCTGGGCAGAAAAAGACCTATCTCAGGGAAGGGAAAATGAAAACTTCCGACCGCATGTTATGTCTGGTGATGGCTGTGGTGATTGCAGGGGCTATCGTGGTGAGGATTGTGTTTTGAGTTGTTTATGGAAAAAGGAAGAATTATGGCATATATAAAGGTTGAAAATTTAAAATACCGCTATCCAAATACAACAAAGCTTGCGTTGGATGGGTTGGATTTTGAAATAGAAAAAGGTTCTTTTGTCGGGATCGTCGGGGAGAACGGAGCCGGAAAAAGTACGCTCTGTCAGGCGTTCAACGGTCTTGTTCCGGGATTTTTCAAAGGGGCTTATGGAGGAAAAGTTCTGATCGAGGACATTGAAGTGGCAAAAACGACTGTTTCAAAGCTGTGTCAGAAAGTAGGTCTGGTATTCCAGAATCCGTTCAATCAGCTCTCCGGTGCAAAAGAAACTGTTTTTGAGGAAATTGCATTTGGTCTGCAGAACTTCGGCGTGCCAAAAGAAGAGATGATAAGCCGTGTGGATGAAGTGATGGAACTGCTGGATATTGCAGCTTACAGGGACAGAAATCCGTTTGATCTGTCCGGTGGTCAGATGCAGAGGGTTGCGCTGGCAGGTATCCTTGCGATGAAACCGGAAGTGATCGTGTTAGACGAGCCTACCTCACAGCTTGATCCGGCGGGAAGCGAGGAAGTTTTTGCAGCGGTCGATAAGCTCGCAAAATCAGGGATCACCATCATTATGGTGGAACAGAAGCTGGAAAAGCTGGCAGAATACTGTGATAAAATTTTGCTGCTGCATCAGGGAAAGCAGATCGCATTCGATACGCCGGAACAGATTTTCTCCAGAGCGGATCTGCAGAGCTATGGGGTGAATCCACCTGCCTATACAAGAATCTGTCAGGCTTTTGGCTTGAAGAAAGAGAATGGATGTTATCCGGCTTCGCTTAAGGATGCGTTGGCGTTAAAAGATTTGTTTCCGGGGGAGGAAGCGTTCTGCCCGGAAAAAATATTATTAGACAATAATAAAGATATGAAAAATAAGAATGGGCAGATGGAACATTCTGTAACTACAGATGAAAGCATGAAACTGACTATAAGTTGTAAGAAAAATGTTTTTGACATCGAACATCTGGAATTTCAATATCTCGAAAATGTTCCGGTTCTGCAGGACATAAACCTTACAATTGACCACAGACCAACTGCGATCATCGGTCAGAACGGCGCAGGAAAAACGACTCTTGTAAAGCTGTTAAAAGGTCTGTTAAAGCCGATGGGCGGCAGTATCTACTACGGTGGAAGCGACATGGCAGAAAAGACCGTTGCAATGTTGGCAGGGGAGATCGGTTACGTATTCCAGAATCCGGACGACCAGATTTTCAAATACCATGTGATCGATGAAGTCATGTTCGGACCGCAGAATATCGGAATGACAAAAGAGCAGGCAAAGGAAAAAGCTGTTGCAGCATTAAAGCTGGTCGGGCTGGAACAGCTTGCAGACGAAAATCCTTATGATCTGGAATTGTCAGAGCGGAAACTGGTTGCGATCGCTTCCGTTCTTGCGATGGATACAAAAGTGCTCATTCTGGATGAACCGACGATCGCACAGGACTGGAAGGGCAGAAAGATTATTCAGAAAATGATCCGGGATCTGAGCAGTCAGGGAAAAACGGTTATTGCGATTTTACACGATATGGATTTTGTGGCAGAGAGTTTCGAGCGTGTGATCGTTATGGCGCACGGAAAAGTGCTCGCAGATGGCACAAAAGAGGAAGTGTTTGCACAGAAGGATGTTTTGGAGCAGGCAAGGATTGACCAGCCGTATCTGACAAAACTGTGCCAGCAGCTTGGGTATAAGAAACTGTATTTTTCACTGAAAGACTAGTACATCGAATAATAAGTTTCTGATACATTGACGCCGGATGATTGTTTCATATGCAAGGCGGAGGAATGAGGCGTAGCGGTGGCTACGTCGATTGACGACAACGCAGCAGATGAAAAATCAGCCAAGTCAAGGTGTCAGTTATTTATTATTCGGTGTACTAGGAAGAAGTGAAATTATAAGAAAAAGGATCTTTGATACAATTAGTGTCATGGAGTAAAAAATATTTTGGATATTTTATAATTAAAAAAGAAAATTGGAGGTTTACATAATGAGAAATTTATTAGTAGTGGTAGATATGCAGAATGATTTTATCGATGGCTCACTCGGAACAAAAGAGGCAGTGGCTATCGTGGATAACGTAATCGCAGAGATTGCAAAGTATGACACCAAAGACATTTTTGCAACAAGGGATACACACCCGGAAAATTATTTAGAGACTCAGGAAGGAAAAAATCTTCCGGTTGTACACTGTGTGAAGGGAACAGACGGCTGGCAGATCAATGAGAAAGTGAAAACTGCATTAAAAGACGCAGTAGTGATCGACAAGCCGACGTTCGGTTCAAAAATTCTTGCGGAAGAGATTACAAAAATCGCAGAGAAAGAAGATATCACCGTTACATTGGTCGGACTTTGCACCGACATCTGTGTTGTCTCCAATGCAATTTTAATTAAGGCATATCTGCCGGAGATCCCGGTCAAAGTCATTGCTTCCTGCTGCGCAGGTGTCACACCGGAAAGCCATGAAGCAGCATTGGCTACAATGAGAATGTGTCAGGTGCAGGTGGAGTAGTTCCTGACAGGCAAAAAAACTCTACAAAAACAACTCGATCACAAACACAACCGCACAGCATGCTACAGACACCTGAAACAGACTTGCACCAAACCATGCTGCAAGGATACCGACAACGAGTGCAACGGCACCGGCTACAGGGCTCTGTGTTGCTTCGACAATCGCAGGAAATGTCATGACAGCCAGTGTCACATATGGAACGTAATATAAAAAGGACTGGATAAACTGGTTTTTGATCGGTTTGCGGATCAGCGTCAAAGGTAAAACACGGATGGCATAAGATACAAGAGCCATCACGGCGATATAAATAAAATTATTATGTGTCATAGAAAACCTCACTTACGGAAGCATATTCATTATGCTTCCGTTTTCCTTGGAAACAAAATTGCAGCAGCAGAAGAAATCACAACTGTTAAAATAATCGTTCTTGTGCCGCTTGACATGGAAGAAACAACCGGGAGATAAGAACCGGCAAAGCTAAGCGCAAAGCTGATGGCGACAAGCGCAGCGACCACTTTATCTTTTCTTGCAGGAGGTATAATGATCGCAAGGAACATTCCGTAAAGTGCGACACTCAGGGCGCTCACCACCCGAAGCGGCAATACATTGCCAGCCATGATTCCGAGTGCGGTACCGACCGACCAGGCGGGCGCAGCCAGCACGATTGCTCCATATGTATAGAAAGGATTCAGATAGCCGGGGCGCGCAATGGTAATCCCAAACAGCTCATCCGTCACATCATAGGCGATGATCAGCCGGTGAAAAAAAGGTGTTCCGGGTGCAAAACGCTGGGTGAGCGCACAGCTCATTAGCAGATAGCGCGCATTGGAGATCAGTGTGATGATCGCAACTTCCAGATAGGTTGCATTTGCAGCGATCAGCGTAAATGCGGCGTACTCACCGGCAGAAGCATTGTTCAGTAAACTTGCAAGAAATCCCTGAAAGGCGGTTAAACCGGCATTTCTTGCGGCAATTCCAAGCGAAAACGATACCGCAAGATAGCCTAAAGCAATCGGAATACCGTCACGCATTCCCTCACAGAAAATTTTTCGGTTAAAAGCGTATACAGGACGCTCATTGGTCATTTTTTTTGTTTCACTCATCTGTAAAACCTCGAATTTTTTATGGTAAAAAGTAATAAATTTTGATAGCTGATTTTGGTTAAAATCACGGCTAACGTGTATTATAGCAATTATAAACAAATTAGTAAATGATAAAAAGTAAGCAAAAATTGGCGCAGAAGATTAAATAATATCAATCAAAATGATAAAAATGAGGTTTGCATTGCCTATAGTGAAATGATAAGATGGGATAAATAGCACGTATAAACAGGAGAGAAAACGATGGAATTATGGGATATTTATGATGCAGATAAAAAGCCGACAGGACGCACAATGAAGCGCAACGACTGGTGTTTAAAGGATGGCGAATATCATCTGACGGTGCTCGGTGTTGTGGCAAGACCGGATCAAACGTTTCTTATCACAAAGCGCGTCATGACAAAGGCATGGGCACCGGGCTGGTGGGAAGTATCCGGCGGCGCAGCACAGGCTGGTGAGGAGTCTTACGAGGCAGTTCTTCGCGAAGTGAAAGAGGAGACAGGACTGGATGCCAGAAATGCCGAGGGCGGCTATTTATTTACCTATAAGAGAGAAAATCCGGGTGAGGGTGACAATTATTTTGTGGACGTTTACCGTTTTGTCATGGATATTGACGACAAAGACCTGCATCTTCAGACAGAGGAAACAGATGGCTACATGTTTGCAACGCCAGACCAGATCAGGGAGTTTGCAGAGCAGGGGATCTTCTTACATTATGACAGCATTAAGCAGGCGTTTGAAATGTGATTGCGTGAGCAGAAGAAAAGCATCAAAGATATAGTTTTGCAGATGGAATACTGAATGGAAAAGAGGCAGGGAAACTATGACAACGATTCGAGTTGCAACAGAGGCAGATGCAGAGGAGATTCTTGCAATCTACGCAAAATATATTGAGCAGACAGCAATCACGTTTGAGTATGTTGTGCCGTCCATAGAGGAGTTCCGTGGCAGGATCAGACATACATTGGAGCGATTTCCATACCTGGCAGCGGAAAAGGATGGAAAAATCGCAGGCTATGCCTATGTCAGTCCGTTCAAAGAGAGAGCGGCATATGACTGGTCAGTGGAGACATCCATTTATGTGGATATGGAGCAGAAACGCAGCGGGATCGGCAGAAGGCTTTATGAAGAGCTGGAAAATATTTTGAAGCAGCAGGGCATTTTAAATGTCAATGCCTGCATTGCTTATCCACAGGCGGAAGATGAATATCTGACGAAGGACAGCGTGCTGTTTCATGAAAAACTGGGTTATACGATGGTCGGAACTTTCCATCAGTGCGGTTATAAGTTCCACCGCTGGTATGACATGGTCTGGATGGAAAAATTCATCGGAGAGCATAGGGAAAATCAGCCGGATATCATTCCGTTTCCGGAGTTGAAGATGGAAAAGTAGTCCACGGTGGACTACTTTTTTGGAGGCATGAATGAAAAAAGAAAAAAACACTGATTGGATTTATTATGTATTTGTATTTCTTAGCGCAATAGCTGTATTTACTTATATATTGCATGTTGGCTTTATTTCATCGGGAAGCATGGAACCGGCACTTATGACGCATGATGTTACGGTAAGTTCCAGAATTATCATAAGTCCGATAAAATGCGGTGATATTATTTCGTTCAAACGGGAGAATGGTGATATATATGGAAAACGTGTGATCGGCGTGGCTGGCGATGAGGTCATGATAATAGGAGGTCATGTTTATATCAATGGAGAAAAGCTTGAGGAGGCATATATCGCAAGTGATGTGAAAACTCATGCCGGAGAGACGGTGGTATTTGATGTGCCGGAGAACAGCTTTTTTGTATTGGGAGATAACAGGGAAGATTCTTATGATTCGAGATTCTGGGAAGAACCGTATGTAAAAAGAGAAGATGTGATCAGCAGATATTTGTTCTCAATACCGATACATTTGTTGTATAAGCAGGGATAAGAGATATCGAAGAAACAGAGAAAATCCAAGGGCATTGATACAGCTTGTAAATCTGGGCGTGCCGGTATATGTAATGAGCCAGTGTGATATATTTCTGCTGCATCTTAACAATATGTTTCAATATGTTTATAAACGATATAATATACATAATGATATAATGTACATAAAGATAAACATTAAAACAAATTATACAGAAAGACGAGGGAAAAGATATGAGACATAAAATAAAAATTGTAGTAGGTTGTGTATTGATTATTACAGGATTTCTGGCTACAAATATTGCGGTTGGTCAGTTAACATCATTGCAAAATGATACACGTACAAAATGTAGTGGGATAGTTACTGAAGGTGGAGAAAAGACAGTAGGACGTGAAGATGGTAGCTATCGAACTATGGAAAAATATGCTACAGATGAAGAAATTTATGCATGTATTGAAGATGCGTATTTTTCAACACCAGTAATTGAGCAGATTTTAAATGATGGTCGGTGCCTGGCTTATGTAGACCAGCTCAAAGCAGAAGGCTGGATTCCACAGGATTTCACGCCAGCAGGAAGTAAATCCTCAAATACAAGCAGTGTTGAAGCAAAACCCGAAACACCGGCAGAAACTTCAAATGAAACAAGTGCATCTGATAATAAACAGCCGGAAAAGACTGAAAAAAACAATAAGTCTGAAACAAAGACAGAGACAAAGAAAGAGCCAACGCAGGAAGAAATTGATGCAGCATGGGAAGAAACAGAGAGAGTGGAAGCAACCTGCACAGAGGATGGTAAGATCGTTTATACCAATTCCATTACAGGAGACACAAAAGAAGAATCTATTCCTACAACCGGTCATGATTACGAAGTAACAGATACAACAGAGGCAGCCTGCACGGAAGATGGTAAGAATACATATACATGTAAGGTATGCGGAGACGCTTACGAAGAGGCAATTCCTGCAACCGGTCATACCGAGGGCGAATGGAAAGTGACAAAGGAAGCCGGACTGTTTTCAACCGGCAGCAAGGAAGTTACGTGTGAAAAATGTGGAGAGGTATTAGACACTGCTGAAATCCCTCAGACATGTCCATTGCCGCTTGCTGCAGTGATCGGTATTGTTGTGGCAGTTGTAGTAATAATAGGTGTAATCGTGGTTTTAGTCAGACGTAGAAAGAACATATAGAAAAACACTGTGAAGTTTAAAATTTAGAAATAATTGAGATGGAATAATGTATATGAGCCAAGAAATGCCGAATTTACGGTGTTTCTTGGCTTGTCTTTTGCCCGGCATGTTTGCTGTGATACAAATTTTTTTAATATAGACGACTTTCATTAAAACCTTTTTCAATCTTTAAAATATAATTTTTTGTACACAAAAAAAAGAAATTGTTATTGATTTATTATATATAAAAAGGTATGATTATTATGGATGAAAGTATGGAAGCATTAAATGAAAATGGTGTTTTATGAAAAAAATAAATATTGCAAAATCAATTATAAAAAATAACGGTGGTATCATAAAGACAGTACAGTTGAATAAAGCTGGCATTCAGAATTCTGAGATAAAGAAAATGTGTGAAAGTGGTGAAATAGAAAGAGTCAGACATGGATACTATCAGATAGCCGGTCAAGTGGAAATATCAGAGGAGAAGATGATAGCAACGTTCTTGGAAGAGGGAATTGTATGTATGGAATCTGCGTTGTTTTATTATGGCTATAGTGATAAAACACCTTTGGTGTGGACGATTGCTGTGTCGAGAAACATTTCCAGATCAAAAATTAATATTGATAATTTTGCATACAAACTTTATTTTGTGCAGCATGACAAATTATCATTAGGAAAGACTACAGGTATATTTAATGGCATAGAACTTCCGGTATATGATAGAGAACGCACGATTTGTGACTGCTTTAAGTATAAATCTAAAATGGACAATGAAATGTTTAATAAAGCTATAAATGCATATGTTGCAGATGAAAAAAAGAATTTGAGCCAATTGTCTAAATATGCAAAAGAGATGAGAGTATATAAAAAAGTTACTGAATTAATGGAGGTAATGCTGAATGGGTGATGTGGCAAGTTCAGTACTTGCGAGATTAAAGAATAAAGCAAAAGAAAGTGGCAGGAGTTATCAGCTGTGTCTGCAAATGTTTTGTCAGGAGGAATTTTTAAGGAGACTTGAAAAATCAAAATATGTAGACAATCTTGTGCTGAAAGGCGGATTATTTATATATTCTTTGACAGAATTTGATAGCAGGGTAACAGTTGATGTTGATTTTCTGTTGAAGAGAATACCAAATACTCCGGAACAGTTAAAGAGAGTTGTGAAAGAAATCATTTCAGTAGAGACGGGTAATGATTTTGTGACTTTTGAAATAAAAGATGTAGCACCGATAGCGGTTGCAAAAAAGTATGCAGGTATTGGAGTTACATTGAGTGGTAAAATAAAAAATACACGAACACCATTTAGTATTGATTTTGGTGTGGGAGATGTCATTGTACCTAAACAGGAAAAGCGTAGAATACCGACACAGTTAGATGGTTTTAAGGCACCGGTTATCAATACATATTCCATAGAAACAACTGTGGCTGAGAAGATAGACGCAATACTTTCATTAATGGAATTCTCAAGTAGGATGAAAGATTATTATGATATTTATTATCTTTCACATAAATTTGATTTTGAAGGAAAAGTATTATGCGAAGCATTAAGTAAAACCTTTATTAATCGGGAACATAATTTTACAATCGAGCAATTTGAGCAGATTATGACATTTGATTCTGATGATGGAATGCAGAAGAAATGGAAAGCGTTTAAGAAAAAGATTGATGTCAAGATGGAAGAGTTTCCGTTTATTTTACAAAGTATAAATGAGTTTTTATGTGAACCATATACCGCTGTTATTAAAGGAACAGTATTTGAAAAATATTGGGATGCCAATGAATGTAGTTGGAATTAAAGAAGTTGAATGATTTCAGCAATCCGGCAAAGCAGAGATTGTACATACTAAATTCATAGAAATCATATATGCCGGGCAGCAATATCGTCATCCGATATTGCTGCCCATCTTTTTATTTTCAGGTAATCAATTCTTTTCTTTTCATATAATAATCATAGAAGATGAAATTCATATATCCCCATTTTACAATATAATTCCGATATTGTTTTTTATTTAATACAATTAATACTACAATTCCTATTGACATAGTAGGATAAAAGAACTATGATAAGCACTATAAATTTTGAAAGAGGAGGGGAACATCTTGAACTGGGAGTTTATTCTAAAATATTTACCGATGTACGAGAAAGCCGCCTGGTTGACGCTTCGCATTGGACTCCTCGGAATTGTTTTTGCAATTATCGTTGGATTTGTCTGTTCGACGATCCAGTATTATAAAGTGCCGGTACTTCGCCAGATCGTGGCGGTGTACATAGAACTCAGCAGAAATACACCATTGCTGGTACAGTTATTCTTTATTTACTATGGACTTCCGAAGATCGGAATTCAGACAAATGCGGAGGCATGTGGTGTTGCCGGACTTGCATTTTTAGGTGGAAGTTACATGGCAGAGGCTTTTCGAAGCGGATTGGAAGCAATCGAACCGATTCAGACGGAGAGTGCGTACAGCCTCGGGATGAACCGTTACCAGACTATGCGGTATATCATTTTACCACAGGCAATGTCCATCAGCGTTCCGGCATTTGTGGCAAATGTGATTTTCCTTTTGAAGGAAACGAGCGTGTTCAGTGCGATCAGCCTGATGGATCTGATGTTTACTGCAAAAGACCTGATCGGTCTTTATTACAAGACAACAGAGAGTTTATTCCTGCTTGTGGTTTTCTATCTGATCCTATTATTGCCGATTTCCATTTTGGGCAGTCTGCTGGAAAGGAGGCTGCGTTATGCCGGATTTGGGGCTTGAGGTTTTATTAAAAGGAAGCAATATGCTGCGGCTGCTTCAGGGACTCTGGGTAGCACTCCGTATCAGTCTGATCGCAGTTGTGATCAGTATTCCGTTAGGTTTATTGTTTGGCGTGCTGATGACAAGAAAAAATGTAGTGCTCAAGGCAATTTTCAGAGTGTATCTGGAATTTATCCGCATTATGCCGCAGTTGGTATTACTTTTCCTGTTTTACTTTAGTACGACGAGAACTTTTGGCTGGAATTTGTCGGGAGAGACAGCGTCCATCATCGTGTTTGTCCTGTGGGGCACCGCAGAGATGAGCGACCTTGTGCGGGGGGCACTGATCTCCATCCCAAAACATCAGTACGAGAGCAGTGCGGCGCTGGGACTTACCAAAATGCAGACTTATCTCTACGTTATCATTCCGCAGGCCGTCAGGAGACTGATCCCGCTGTCCATCAACCTGATCACACGAATGATCAAGACGACCAGCCTGATCTTAATGATCGGTGTTGTCGAGGTGTTGAAGGTGGCACAGCAGATTATCGAGGCAAACCGGATGTCCAGCCCGAATGCAGCGTTTGGAATTTATCTGACCGTATTTTTATTGTATTTTATCGCATGCTGGCCAATCAGTATGCTTGCAAAATATCTGGAAAGGAAATGGAGGTGATCTTTCTTGGAACAGACATTGTTATCTATGGAACATTTGAAAAAAAGTTATGATGATAACCTGATTCTGGATGATATCGATCTGGAAGTACATCAGGGAGAGGTCATCGTCCTTGTCGGTCCGAGCGGCTGTGGAAAAAGTACGATGCTTCGATGTATCAACGCTTTGGAACCAATCCAGGGCGGTGAGATCAAATTAAATGGTGAAAAAATTGATCCAAAGAACAAAAACATCGCAGAGCTTCGCCAGAAGATTGGAATGGTATTCCAGAGCTATGAGTTATTTCCGCATTTGACGGTGCTTGACAACATTTTACTGGCACCAATGAAAGTACAGAAGCGGAAAAAAGAGGAAGCCGAAAAGGAAGCAATGGCGCTTTTGGAGCGGGTTGGTCTTGCTGAGAAAGCGAAAAGCTATCCGAGACAGCTTTCCGGCGGACAAAAACAGCGTGTCGCAATTGTGCGGGCACTTTGCATGCATCCGGAAATCCTGCTTTTTGATGAAGTAACCGCAGCGTTAGACCCGCAAATGGTAAGAGAGGTTTTAGATGTGATGCTAGACCTTGCTTCCCAGGGGCGCACAATGATAATCGTCACACATGAGATGCAGTTCGCAAAAGCAGTGGCAGACCGTGTGATATTTTTAAATGGCGGAAAGATCGTGGAGGAGGGAACTCCGGAAGAGTTCTTCGAACATCCAAAGACCGACCGCGCAAAACAGTTTTTGAATACGTTTGAATTTCATGAGGCAAAGACTCATGTGAAATAGCAAGAAGAAAAGGAGCATCTATTATGAAGAAATGGAACAGGATTTTGGCAGCAGTATTAACACTTTCACTTACGGCAGGTCTGACCGCATGCGGCGGCAGCACAAGTGATGCAACCGCAAATAATGCAAGTGCGGCAGACGAGGGAACAGTATCCAATGGAAGCAGCGAAGTTTATCGTACTTTGGATGAAATCAAAGAGAGCGGTACGATCAATATCGGCGTTTTCTCCGACAAAAATCCATTTGGATATGTAGATGAAAATGGTGAGTATCAGGGATACGATATTTATTTTGCAAACAGACTTGGCGAGGATCTTGGAGTGGATGTGAACTTCGTATCCACAGAGGCGGCAAACAGAATCGAATATTTGCAGACAGGAAAAGTGGATATCATTCTTGCAAACTTTACCGTGACTGACGAGCGTGCGGAGGAAGTTGACTTTGCCCTTCCTTATATGAATGTGGCTCTTGGCGTGGTATCTCCTGACAGTAAAGTGATCGAGAACCTTGATGACTGGGATTCCAATGACCAGATGATCGTTATCTCAGGAACAACGGCAGAGACTTACATGATCGACAACTACCCGGATATCCCATTACAGAAATATGATTCCTATGCAACTGCGAAGAATGCACTGGAAAATGGAAGCGGTGCTGCATGGGTAAATGATAACACCGAGGTTATCGCATATGCACTTCAGAACACCGGTTACACGGTAGGGATTCCTTCCCTTGGAAGTAATGATACGATTGCTCCGGCGGTTTCTAAAGGAAATACAACCTTGCTTGACTGGATCAATGACGAAATTAAGACTTTAGGTGAGGAACAGTTCTTCCATGCTGATTATGAAGCTACTTTAGTAGACACATATGGCAGTGACTATGAGGAAAGTCTTGTTGTAGAAGGCGGAGTGACAGAATAAATTTAAATACACAGACTGCTGTGCCGGGACGATGAAAAATCGGGCGGTGCAGCAGTTTTTTTAATGTAAATAAAAATGAAGATTGAGAATGCAAAATCCATATAGTAAGATAGAAAAAATGACAGTGTTCTTGGAGGAAAAAAATAATGTTAAATATCGCAATCTGCGATGATGATGATCTGATTGCACATCAAATTGAAAGTGTCTTACATAATATTGGTGACGAGGAAAATGTGAAAATAGATACCGATGTTTTCTATAGTGGAAATGATCTGGTAAGAGAAATATCTTCAGGGAAAAAGTTTGACCTGATATATATGGATATTCAGATGGAAAATGGAGATGGAATCACTGCGGCGAAAAACATTCGTAAAAAAGATGAAGATGTGATGATTATTTTTATTTCCAGCTATGACAGATACGTCATGGAATTATTTCACTTAGATGTGTTTTCCTTTATCAGAAAACCGATAGACCGGGATTCGTTCGTACAGATATTTTTAGAAGCAAACCAGAGAATTTGCAGTAGAAATCATTTCTTTTCGTTTAAATATAAAAGTCAGGAATACAAAGTTTTGTGCAAAGAGATCCTATATTTTGAAAGCAAAGCAAGACAAATAAATATACATGTCAGAGATGGAAATAAATATGTGTTTAATGGAAAATTATCAGAGGTAGAAAAAGGACTTAGCAGTGGAAAAGTAACATTTCTAAGGATTCATCAGTCTTATCTTGTCAATTATCTTTTGATCAAATCAAGATCAAAATCTAATGTAACATTGATAAACGGAGAAGTGTTGCCGATTAGTGAAGACCGGCAGAAAGAATTTAGTAAAGAATATGGCAGACTGTTAAGAGGTGAAATCTATGTGTGATGTGGGAAATATAATCTTAAATTCAGTTTTGACATTCGCAAGTGTCTGGATAGTAAGAAGATTTTTAGATACATTTTATGAAAAGAAGCGTTGGAATGTATTATCTGTAAGTGTATGGTCCATATATGTTATTTTTCAAGGATATGTCCAGTTTCACAGTGGTGAGGCGTCTGCCATAACTACAATTGTAAATGTGTTGCTGTGTATCATGATTTCAGCAATTTCCTATTATGGTTTTGGAAAAAATAATATATTTCTGACAGTGGAAATCAGGTGATAGATGCACTGCTCAACACCAAATATTCGATTGCCAAAGAGAATGGAATACAGTTTCTTTTAAAAATTTTTATACCGGAAGAACTGCCGATAAATCAGTGTGATCTGGGGGTAGTATTAGGAAATGCGCTCGATAATGCGATAGAAGCCACAGAAAAATGCAACGAAAATAATAAGAATATTGAAATAGCAATGGGAATCAAAAAGCAGTCATTGGTTCTTGTCATAAAAAATCCGTATGAAGGAAGTTTGAAACAGGACAAATCAGGAAAATTAATTTCAACCAAAAATGATTTCCGCAGACACGGATATGGTATAAGCTCCATTCAAAAAGTTGCGGACAAATATGGTGGAGATGTAATAATCGAGACGCAGGATGGAAAATTTGTTCTGACAGTTATGATGAATATAGGGGAATTTAACAGTTAGATACGTAAATTTGACAGATAATAAAATGAAAGAAAAAAAGTTTTATAATCATTAGAGTATTATGAATGTTGAAGATAATATATTGCTTCCTTATTATATTAAGGAGCGAACGGTGAATGAGAAAACATGTCAATTAATGAATGAATATCTAACTATTATGAATTTAGCGGGAATAAATAAACGAGATATTCACTCATTATCAGGTGGAGAGCAACAGAGAGTGGCGATTGTCAGATCCATATTAGATTCAACAAAAATAATTTTGTGTGATGAACCAACTGCCAGTCTGGATAGGAAAAATACAGAAATATTCATGAAGACACTTGTGGATATTACGCAAAAAAGAAATGTGGCAGTTATGATCGTAACGCATGATGAAAACGTTGTGAAATATGGCACGGCAAAATATTATATGGAAGATGGAAAAATAAGAAAATATGAGTAGTACTCAATCTTGTCACTCTGTTGTACTGCTACTGCATAGGCTGCACTGAGCGTCTGATAGAAAAACATGTATTTTTGTATGTGGAAAGGTTTAGAAAGAGATGAAAATACCGAAATTCAAAGTTCAAATGAAAGTTATATTGATGATTATAACCACTATTATAGCTGTTTTTTTAATCCGATTATTATTAATAGGTGGTCTGGTAAAACTGCTTTCATTCGATAGCCAGAGAACTGAAGTATATAAAGATACAGATATCACGCATTACCAGTGGTACATTGGAAAGAATGCTAAGAAAGAATATGCTGATAAATGGGGAATGGATGAAAGCATTTTTCCAGAAAGTATTACAGATCACATGGATGTACTGGATTATAAAATGGTTTACTATAATCCGTGGGACGCACAGTATTTAAGTTATCTGGTCGTCGAATATGATGATAAGAGTTATGAGGAAGAGATACAGAGATTGGAGCAATATGATTCAAAAGAATATAAAGGATATTTTGGAACGAGAGGTTTTCGGGATAAGTACCGTCTTTTGGCAATAGAGGTTGATCCGTATTATGGATTGATATATGCGCTGGGAGAAGAAAATAATCAGATTATTTATGTGGAATTGATTTTCTGTAATTATTTTTATGATATAGATTATCAAGATGAAATCGACATACAATATTTACCAATTGGATTTGATGCGACACCGGATAATGAATATCGTCAAAAGAGGCTGAATCGATAGAGGACAGCCTTGTTGTAGAAGATGGAATAACAGAATAAACTACACACACACTGCTGTGCCGGGACGATGAAAAATCGGGCGGTGCAGCAGTTTTTTATCCGCAAATGATTGACGGAACCCCACAAAGAAGGTAATATCCCATCTTTGACACTTTGTTAAGATAAAAACAGTCGCAACCCTAGTATTTACAAGGCTTGCGGCTGTTTTGTTGTCCGTAGCGATATGTGCTATTTTTAGGTATTTGTGCTATTTTTTGTATTTTTTATTATATTTCGCATTGTAGCTTTCGTTATGAATTCATAGTCGGTATGAAAACCAAAGGTTTCGTGAAGGGAATCGGTCAATTCTGTTCGTTTGTATGATGGTACATATCCGCTGTTTCCAGATAGTAGTGTCATCTGCATTTCACGAATTGTTGATAGTATTTCTTCGCATGTATATTTATTGTCCAGTTTCTTTTCCAATAATCGATAGACCAGCAAACTTATGTAACAGGTCAAAAAATGAGCTTTAATTCTGTCATCTCGTCTGACATAAACGGGTCTTGCTTCAAAATCTGTTTTCATAATTCTGAAGTTTTCTTCTATTTCCCAGCGCTGTTTATTTATCTTTAATATTTCATTCGAATTTCATATTTTTAAAAAGCTTCCTTTGGAGGCTTATTTGTCGTGCAAGAAATAGGCTCTAAAGAGCTTGACCAGCATTTGCTTATTTTTGTATTGTTCCTATTTTTGTATTTTTCACTAAATAAGTGTTTCATACAATCCCCATATATACTGGCTAAGTTCTCGCGCCTCGGTACAATTATGAAGAATCACATCTTGAGCAACTGACATTTCAAAATCAGTTGCTCTTTTTCATTGCTCAATCTGTGATACTTCACTTAAGAAGTATACCACAACAAGCACAAACAAACACGTATAAAATTAAAAAATTTGACAAAAAAATAAGCCATAAATGGCTTAAATACAATGGTTGAGGGAAAATATGTTGTTATGAAAGTGACAAAGACCCGAGTTGTTTGAATTTACAGCGACAGCTTCTAAGTATTGTTCCTTTTGTTGAGGTCAATAATTATCGAGAAATTGGAAAAATGATGATGAAAAATAGTTGATAATATATAATATATAGTATACAATACGATAGAAATTTTGGGAAGGAGGAGTTTATGATGAATAATACTTATGAAGCACCAAAAGCTGAAGAGAAGACTTCTGGAGTGCATGCACAGTGTAGTTTCTAATAATAAGTGGGAACAATATTTAGAAACCATTCATTAGTTAATGAATGGTTTCTTCTTATTATAGGCTTTAGCCTGTTGAGTTCATCTACATTTCTCAACAGAGAAAAGTAGATGTGCGAAACATAAAATCACCTGCTATTGCGGGTGAAAACAATTTGTTATACAAAAAGTCAACGTTCCGTTAAAATAGAGTTATCCAGGCTACTATTAAAAACGGAAGTATAGGTGATTTTAATGACAAATAAAGCTAATAGCGTGGTACATATAAAATGGATGTGCAAGTATCATATCGTATTTACTCCAAAGTATAGAAGAAAGGTGATTTGCTCAAGACATTGGTGTTGAGAATAGTAAATCTACGCTTAATAAATAAACCAATAACTGTGAGTGTGGGTGAAATTGTATCAACTGACATTAAATATCTTCCTGTTGTGTTATGTTTGATGTGTGTTAATCAATTGTGTTAAATTAAATCATAGGTATCATATATAGATATAGTGTCAAGTTTTGAGGCAATCGTGAAAAAAATACTAATTATAACGCAGAGAATTTGATGTAAAATGTTAAATAGGTGGTGGTCCATTTAACAAGTATTTAAAATTAATTGCTTGTAATGAGTACTTTATATGATATGAAAAAACATAGACTAAGCTAGTGAATCTAATAAAGATGGATTAATATGGAGAAGAAAATGGAAGAGATTAATATAATTAAGCAGAATTATTTATATAGAAAAGATATTCATCGATTGATTGGAAAAAGACGAGATATTAATGATTATGTTTTGAAGAATAAAACAGCAAATTATTTGATAAAAAACATATTTGATGATAAACCATTTGAGACAATAGTTATGGAAATGGCAGAAATGTATTCTGTAGATAATACAATCATTGAACAAGATATGACAAATTTCTTAAAGATGATTACTAGTGTTAATATGTCGGAAAAAAAACACTTAACCTCTAGACAAGGAATTCCATTGGACTTAAGTATCGATGAACTAGAATTTCCTATGTCTATTGAAATTGAAATAACAAAAAGATGTAATTGGAAATGCAAATTTTGTTATAATGTTTGGAAATATACAGATGTGCAAGATGAAGAAATTGATATGTCATGGGATACGTATCGAGATATAATTGATGAGTGTGCAGTTAATGGTTGTAATAATATTAGAATAAGCGGAGGAGAGCCGACACTTCACCCAATGTTTAAGACATTTATCCAGTATGCACATGAAAAAGGTTTTAGAATATCCATTTTTACAAATGCAACGTTGTTAAATAAAGAAATAGTTGATTTTTTAAAGGATAATGATGTGGAAAATGTTTTGATTTCGTTACACGGAACTAATGAAATGCATGATAGTTTTACAGGAATTAAGGGAAGTTTTGACAAAACAATAGAAAAAATAGAATTACTTGTAAAAAATAATATTTGTGTAAGTGTCGAAACTATTTTATCAGGAAAACTTAGTGAAAATATAATATTGGAGATGTCACAGATACTAAACAATATAGGGATAGAATATTGGAATTTTATGCCTTATGTACCAACTGGTTCAGTATATGATGATGAGTATTCAGTTAATGCAAGGGAAGCAATAGGGATTGTAAAAAAATAAATGAAGAACAAAAAATGAATATAAGAGTTGTTTGCTCACAAAAACTATGTTTAGATACGTATGAAATAGAAGATGCGGATAGTAATTATTTTATTGATGGAAATTGTGCGGCTGGAATTCTTTGGATGTCGGTTTCGTATGAAGGTAAATTGAGAAACTGTCCACATTCAAATATATATGCGGGGTACGTATCGGACGGAATAAAGAAAATATATGTTGAAAAAATTAAACCAAGAATAATTTCGATTTATGAAAATAAGCCGAAAGAGTGCAAGTCTTGTATAGTATACGAAAGTTGTAAAGGTGGTTGTCATTTAAATAAGATAGAAAGATATTAATGATATGCAAATAAAATATTTAAAAGAAAACGAAATAATAAATTTGGAAAATGGAAAGAGGTTTACTTTAAATAATACAGGTAAACTATTTTTAGATAAATACAATGAACTTGGATTTGAAATTGCATATAAAGAGATTAGTGCACTATATAATATTGATGAAATAGTAATAAAATCAGATTTGAGAAAATTTATAGATCAAATTGAAGAATGTGATGTACATATTGACGGTTCTTTACCGTTTAGAAATTATGTGGTACTAGAGCCAACAAATGATTGTAGTGCGAATTGTGTTCACTGTTTTCATAAAAATAGTAATAAATATTCTTGGAATAAAAATCAGATTGATAAATATTTAGATTTATTACAGGAAAATGGAATTAATGCAGTTTCTTTAACGGGAGGGGAAATTTTTTCTCCGCACTATATAGAAAATGCAAAATACATAATTGATGAATTAAATCGTAGAGGTATTGCTCTTTCAACTATTTCAACAAATGGAATGTTTTTAACGACAGATTTATTTGATTGGATAATGTGTAATATAGATACTCAAAAAACTGTATTTAGAATAAGCCTAGATTTGATTGCGGAAAATGATATATATAAGCTTAGACCAGGGTATAAACATTATTTTAAGAATGACTTTTGGAAATCCTTAAATTCTAATGGGATAAATGTTGTAGTAACAACTGTGTTGACAAATCAGTCACCACAAGAAATAGTAAATGTTGCGGAATTCATAGCAAATCAAAATTGTGTCAGAAAATGGATTGTTAAACCCTTGGTTCCAACTAAAATAGGTCATTATAAACTAATGAATTGGGATATGATATTTTCAACATACGAAGCGTTTCTCAATTGGTATAAGAAAAACTTAGATATTGTTAAATATGATTTTATTTTGGGAAATGTAATTACCAAATCCCTTTTAGTTACAGGAGACAGACCTGTAGAATATAGTCTCAACGAACATCCATGTAAGGATGAAATGTTTCAAAAAACTATTAAGGCAAATGGAAAGTTGACAAGATGTCCAATGTTGCCGGAAATAAATGAAAGATTTCAAGGAGACGATATAGTATTATCTGATAATATTTCATACATTTTCGATGACCTAGTTGTAAAAGATATGACTTGTGAAAGATGCAAATATAGAAAGCTTTGTGGCGGTGGTTGCAGAGCATATGCGATTGCTTTTTCTAGTAATGAAAAAAAATGCGATATATCCTCAAAAAAAATGTATAATTGGATTCTTGAGGACACATATATATATGAAGAGTGGCCGGACTACTATTATAAAATAAAGGAATTAGTATGTGATGATTGAAATTAATGAAATAGGTTTGATTAAAAATGAATATAAGACACTTGAGTGCTGTCCAGCAAATGGGTGGGCATCGGATGTTGAAAGCCAATTAGTAATTTGCGAAAACCTAATTGATGCAATGACAAATCTTAAAAGAGGTGAATTGATACATGTTTTGTGGTGGTTTAGTGAAGCTCCAAGAGATATATTGAAAAATTATGTTAATGAGGATGATTTTGAAACAGGAGTATTTGCTATGCGTTCTCCGCATAGACCAAATCCAATAGCATTATCTTTGTGTGAGGTAAAAGATATTTCAAACAATATAATAACAGTAAGAGGGATAGAAGCTTTAGATGGTAGTCCTATATTAGATATAAAAAAAGCAATAATTAGAGATGGCGTAATACTATGACAACACATAATAAATGGATTTTTATATTAGGAAGAATTGTATCTGTTCTTGGAACACAAATATATAATTTTGTATTTGCATTAGTGATACTATATACAACAGGTTCAGCTATAAATTTTGCAATTACAATTGTACTGGAGACTGTTCCTCGAATTTTGTTTAGTACAATATCTGGAATTGTAGCAGATCGTTATAATAGAAAAAAAATACTAGTATGTACTGATATTTTGTCTGGCACAGTAATGTTTTTAGCTTTTTTTGTAATGTCTGTCATTTCTAATTATTTATGGATAGTATTTATAGTAACCTTTTTATTAAATACAATTAACACCTTTTTTGATGTTACAATGAATGCATCCTTGGAAAGTTTGTTCAAGGATGAAAAACTCGATAAAATGTGTTCGATAAACGAAGGAATATCATCATTGATTGCGTTGCTTGCACCTACAATAGGGGCTGTAATATATTCTGTAACAGATTTTAAAATATTCATGTTAATTAATGGAATAAGTTTTTTGATTTCAGCATTTACTGAAATGTATTTGGAATATCCAAATGGCGGAAATGTGTATGGGCGTAAAAAGTCAGTAAAAGAAGAATTTCATGAGACTGCTTTGTTTTTAAGAAAAAAAAGAGTAGTGTTTGACTTGTATTTCGTAGCTATATTTATCAATATTTTTTATGGGATTGCGGCGAATTTATCATTTCCTATCATACTCACAAAGTATTCGGGAGTGTCAGAAGTAGAATATGGCATGATAGAAACCATATTATCTTTAGGTGCATTGTTAGGTGCTGCAATATTTAGTTTGGTAAAAGCATCAAAACGTTACAGATTAATTATTGTTTCATTAATGTTTGAAGCTTTTTCTATTATACTGATTGCAGTTCCAAATATTTTAAATATCAAAGTAAATATTTTTGGAATTTATTCGGTTATTGCACTTGTTCTAGGAATATCAGTTTCAAGTGTAAATATTAATGTAAGAGTGCTTATGCAGAAAATGATTCCTGATAATATAAAGGGAAAAGTATTAGGCACGTTGTCATCGATGTGTTTATCAATTGGTCCAATTGTTGTGATATTAGGGTCATTTTATGCTGAAAAGAATAATCCGTGTTATTTGGTGTTGTTTAGTGGTGTTGGATTTTTGATAATGAACGTATTATTGTCGTTAGATAGAGAGTTGAAAAAAGTTTAGTGTAACATTTCTAGGAAACTTATATTAAATAGTTGCTGGCTCTATTATGGCTCTAAAAAATCTGAAAGCCATTATTTTTATATACTATATGGGCGATATGTGCGATAGAATGTGCATAAAATCAATGCGATTTATCACAATCTACGAACCGTAAACTCGTGAAGGTGGACGTACTGTAGGTTCAGGCCGTGTTGCTACAATCATCGAGTAATCCAGTAAAATCAAGGCTTTCGAGCTTTTGAAAATGGAATTTGCAACAAATTTGCAACAAATTTGCGAAGCGTAATGCCAAATAATGCGTGATAATGCGTTTTTGGTAGTGCGATAGTGAATCCAATTTCATATAATTTTGTATCAAATGGACACTTTCCAAGTGAAAACTAGGAGAGTGTCCTTTTTGTGTTATAGTCGAAAAATTATGAATTGGAGGAAATAAACATGAGTAGTACAGCGTTAGGATCAAGAGCCGAAAAAGCTCAAGAGCTTATTTTTATCAGCGAAGCACATGAGAAATTCTACTATGAGAAATTGAAAGAGATACGGTATCAGGATGTATACCACAAGGCACTTTGCTATTGTCTTGGCATTAGTGATGATACCAGAAGCACAGGTTGCCAACATCACTGAGGACATCAGAAACGGAAATACTGGGTATCTGAATGACTTTCTCAATGCGATCATTTCTGAAGGCGTCAGAGAGGGCATTACGGACATTTTCGGACAGGGTGTGGAGATTGAAAACAGCGAAGCGGTTCAGACTGCGAGAAGGGTAAAGGAGCTGCTTGACAAGCTGGCAGAATACAAGCCGCTTGCAAAGATTGAGGAGCTTGAAGAACAGAATTACAACATGATTGATAATGTCCTGAATAACGGAGCGGAGAAAAAGGAACAGGAGCAGACCAAAGGCAGAATTTCTATAAAGGAGAAGCTGGCGGAGAAAAGGGCGGTCATAGATCAGAGAGATAAGACGGAGCGTACTTCACCGGAAAAGGAAACCGAGAAAAAATCACAGAGGGAGATGTAAGAAGATGAGTAAATTCACAGTAGAAGAAATCAATTTCATGTGTATGTTTGAGACACAGGACAGGAAGGATATGATTGGGCAGATCAGACAGGTAATGCCGCACATAAAGGACAGCGATATGGAGGATCTTGGAGAGCAGGTGTTAGGTAAGCGCCGGGAGCATGACCGATGAGGAATTTGCAGAAATTTCTCTGGAAGCAGCAGAATGAATGGGAGTCGGTACTAGCAAAATTCGACTCCACATGTTATAATTCGAAAGTTTCGTTTTCAGCAATTTCACCTTCGTTTGTGAATTTAGTTTCCTTTACAAATCTTGCAGGATCATTTTGATTTTTGCCTTTTCTTTTCTTGATTTTACCATCTACCATTTTTTGCGCACGCTCTAACTGTTTGCTTCTGATTTTCTGCTGATAATCTTTATATTTTGGAGAGTATGTAACTATTATTGTTTCGTCCATATCTCCTGTAACAAGAGGAATTTCTTTGTAGTAAATTGAATTGAAAACCTCATCATCGGATTCATCTAAAGTACTTATATCAATAAATTTATTTGAGCCAATTTTTTTGAACTGCTTAGGTGATAACGCAATCTCTTTATCTTCATTTTTCATCTTTTTGATAGAGTGAGTGATGACATACGAACGATTACCTAAACTGTTAAATCTACGATTGTTCACGCTTCCAAGTCCTGCGTCAGAACAAAAGATGAATTCGCTGCAATTAAAGTCACAAATAATAGTTGATTCCAGTGGTTTTAAGGTAGTCTGCTCGTTTTGGTTGCCAGGAAAAATATCAAAAGCAAGAGGTATACCGTCAGCATCCATAAATAAGCCCATTGTAACAATAGGGTTTGGTCTATTTTCTTTGCTTTTTCCATAACATTTGTTTCCATCTTCTTCCTCGATTTCGAAGTAGTAATTTGAACAATCGTAATACAGTATTTTTGTATTTCTGGAGTGAACAAAATTTGAATTACGATACAGCTCCTCCTGAATAAAAAAGGATTCTTCTGCCATAACAGAGAGAGCGCGGTAAACATTTTGAAGAGAATACTTTGGTGGCTCTAATAATTTTTGGCAAAAAGTGTAACTGCTTAATTTACTTGATGGAGAAAGAATGCGTGCATATATCAAGTCGGTTAAGATAGCGCTAAAGTCATACTTGAATTTGTGTCTCTCCTTAATTTTTCGGCATATGTTATCAATTCGTAAATCAGTGCATAGTTGCTGTAAGAAGAGATAGCCTACATTGAAACATCTTTCTTCGTCTTTGGTGATAAAAGCTTTCTGAGAAAGCTTAAGCGGAATAGGAACGGCTTTATTGTTATAAGCTTCTGTTTCTTTCCGGGCTTCTTCTTTTGCCCATGCCATTAACTTTTCTTTGTCATTATCAAAACGCTCTAAAAGTTCATTATATTTGCCAAGCTTTTTGAAAATACGAGAAGAGGTTTTACCATTCTCTTTACGATACGATTGATAAATGTATATATCTTTGTTATTTGAACTGCCAGTAATATTTACATACATAAAAAACACCTTTTTATTTTTATTATACCATAACAAGCACGTATAAATTTAAAAAATTTGACAAAAAAATAAGCCATAAATGGCTTAAATACAATGGTTGAGGGAAAATATGTTGTTATGAAAGTGTCAAAGACCCGGATGGAATAACAGAATAAACTACACACAGACTGCTGTGCCGTGACGACGTAAAATCGTGTGGTGCAGCAGTTTTTTATCCGCAAATGATTGACGGAACCCCACAAAGAAGGTAATATTTTACCGAAAGAAAACTTGATAATTGTAAGAAAATCATAGAGAAAGGTCATAGCATGGGCATTACAATAGAAGAATTAAAAAAACTAGATAAAAACACTTATCAGATCATTGATATCCGGGACGAGAACGAGATCGCCCACGGAGCGATTCCGGGAGCGGTAGCGACACCGGCAGATTCTATCGAAGGGAATGAGAACATTGATTTTTCAAAAAAATTAGTGATCTGCTGCAGCCGTGGACGTTTCAGCGTGGAAGTTGCCGAAGGACTGGAAGAGAAAGGAATGGATGCGGTAAGTCTGGAAGGCGGATATATTGCATGGCTTCTGGATGCGATGAAGCAGGAGGAAGAGGTAGACATCTGCAAGGATGTGGAACTTTCCATCCGTAAAAAGTTCCGTAAGAGCATCTGGTGCAAATTCACAAAAGCAATAAATCAGTATGAGCTTGTCAAACCGGGTGACCGCATTGCGGTCTGTATTTCCGGTGGAAAAGATTCCATGCTTATGGCAAAGCTTTTTCAGGAATTAAAAATTCACAACAAATTCGATTTTGAGGTGAAGTTTCTGGTCATGGATCCGGGATACAGTCCGGCAAACCGAAAAGTGATCGAGGAAAACGCCAGAAAACTCAATATTCCGATCACAATTTTTGAATCGGATATTTTTGATTCCGTATACAATATTGAAAAATCACCGTGCTACCTGTGTGCGCGGATGAGACGCGGACATTTATATCATTTTGCACAGGAGCTTGGATGCAATAAGATCGCACTCGGACATCATTATGATGATGTGATCGAGACAATCCTCATGGGTATGCTTTACGGAGCACAGATCCAGACGATGATGCCAAAACTTCACAGCACCAATTTTGAGGGAATGGAACTGATCCGTCCGCTTTATCTTGTGCGTGAGGACGATATCAAGGCGTGGCGTGACTATAATGGACTTCATTTTATCCAGTGTGCATGCAAGTTTACAGACACCTGTACCACCTGCAATAACGAGGAAAATCGTTCGAAACGTGTGGAGATCAAGGAACTGATCAAAAAATTAAAAGAAGTCAATCAGTACGTGGAAGGCAATATTTTCAAGAGTGTGGAAAATGTGAATCTGGAAACGGTTGTCGCCTATAAAAAGGACGGCGTAAAACATCATTTTCTCGATGACTATGATACAAAAAAGTAAGCAGAAGAAATCTATTAGCAAAAAATGAAAAAATATTGATTTTGGCTAATAGAGAAAAGATGATTTGAAAAGAAATGAAGAGGCTGTGATAGTCTCTTCATTTTTTTGGTACAAATTCGATTTTTAAAGTCATATCCATTGCATCTGCCAGACGTTTTAAGGTCAAAATGGATGGATTGGCGTTACCACGTTCCAGTTTGCTGATATCGCTCTGATAGATTCCCGTTTTTTCGGAGAGTTGTTTTTGTGTCAGCATGGCATATTCTCTTGCTCTTGCAAGGCTGGAAGCAAGTGCGAGGGATGTGTCAACAGATTCAATACGAATAAATACACCATCTTCCCAGATCGTTTCAGAATCTAAGTCCAGATCATCACTCCAGGACACACCATAGCCGCCGGTATCTGCATGAACTTTCGATGCGAGGGATGGATCATTGATAATTTCCTGAAATTGAGGAAGAATGGAAAGCATTTTCCGCAGGTCATATTGAATTACTTCACCACCTATAAAAATTGCCTGAAGAATATTCTGATCAATCATCGATACACTTTGCACTCTGTGAGCCATAGGATGCACCTCCTTCGAATTTTAATGATGTAAAGTTTTGTGTTCTTTTTGGCGCAGGTACATTTTTATTGTTATTCCAAAGAAACGTGCAATGACGGGCATATAATTCCTTCTTTCATATTTTTTGTATATTATATAGGATATATCCTATATAATCAAGATGTTTTACAAATTTTTAATACTCATTTCAGAAAAAATAGGGTATGATGTACACAGGAATTTTAGACAGAGAAAAGAATAATTCTCTGATTTTTCCACATAATAACTCCAAAGTGAAATAACAGCATTGGAGGAAAAATATTAAATGAAAGCCACAGGGATTGTACGCAGAATAGATGATCTGGGAAGAATTGTAGTTCCGAAAGAAATTCGGAGAACCTTAAGGATCCGGGAGGGCGATCCTTTGGAAATATTTACCGACCGGGAGGGCGAGATCATTCTGAAAAAGTATTCGCCAATCGGGGAGCTGAGCCAGTTTGCGGGAGAGTATGCGGAAAGTCTGGCACAGACAACCGGACATCTGGTATTGATCACGGACTGCGACCATGTTGTGACGGCATCCGGTAACGGCAAGAAAGAATATGAGGGCAAGCCGATCAGCAAACAGCTGGAAGACGCCATCAGCGAACGGAAAAATTTTCTCGCAAGCAGAAATGATGCGGAGTTTGTCAAGGTGACATTAGATGATGCCGGAGAATTCGGGCAGCAGGCGCTCAGCACGATCATCTGCGAGGGGGATGCGATCGGAGCCGTTATTTTATATGAAAAAGACGAGAAATCCAGAATGACAGAGACGGAGAGCAAGCTTGCGATCGCAGCAGCTGGTTTCCTGGGAAAACAGATGGAACAATAGAAGCCGCTGGAATGATTACGGAAAATGAGGACAAAGCATGAAGTTTATGCATATTTCAGACGTGCATCTCGGTGTAAAACCGGATGCAGGCAAAGCATGGAGTGAAAAAAGAGCACAGGATATCTGGGATTCTTTTGCAGAAATGATCGAGATTGCGGCAGAAGAATCCCCGGATTTTTTGCTGATTTCAGGTGATCTTTTTCACAAACAGCCATTGAAAAGAGAATTGAAGGAAGTCTGTGGTCTGTTTGCACGCATACCGCAGACGAAAGTGCTTCTTATGGCAGGAAACCACGATTACATACAGCAAAATTCTTTTTACAGGACATGTGAGTGGCCGGAAAATGTCTGTTTCTTCCCGCGCGAGGAAGTAATGTGTTTTGATTTCCCGGAGCAGAATACGACGGTTTATGGTCTGAGCTATTGGCATCGTGAGATCCGGCAGGCTTTGTACGATGAAGTTTTTCCGAAAAATACGGACAGAATTAATATTCTGCTCGCACATGGAGGCGATGAGCGGCATATTCCTTTTTCGGTGGAAAAGATTCTGCGGCATGGATTTGATTATATGGCAGCGGGACACATTCACAAAGGTGGGCAGCTTGTGCAGGGCAGGGCGGTCATGGCGGGCGCACTGGAGCCGACAGACTGTAATGATACCGGTGCGCACGGATACTGGATAGGAGACATCGGCAAAACGTATTGTGAGGTATCTTTTTATCCGGTGCGAAAGTGTGAGTACTGCCACGAAGCGGTGGAGGTGACGCCGGGGACGACCGGATATGATGTCATGCAGCAGATAAAAGAACTGTTGGCAGAACGTCCGGCTTATCAGTATTTTCGGATTTGTTTACAGGGATACAAAGATCCGGACGTGATATTCGATCTTAATAAATTGTCGAATCTGGAACGGATCGTGGATGTGACAGAGCAGCTTCGACCGGATTATGACTATGATAAACTGCTGGCTGAACATGAAAATTCCCTGTTGGGAGCTTACATTGCAGCCATGCAGAAAAAAAGGCAGGATCCGGTTGCAGCGAAAGCATTGGAATACGGCGTTAGCGCATTGTTGGGGCATGAGATATGCAGATAAAGGAAGCAGACATTTTTCAGTTTGGAAAGCTACAGAACAAAAACATATCCTTTGAACCGGGGATGAATGTCATATATGGAAAAAATGAGGCGGGAAAATCGACATTGCACAGCTTTTTATGTGCGATGCTTTTTGGCATGGAAAAAGGAAGGGGCAGGAGTGCTATCACGGATGCCTACAGTCAGTATGAACCGTGGCATGCACCGTCGTTTTATGCGGGTGCACTAAAGTTTACGGTTGGGCAGCAGAAGTTTTATCTGGAACGCAATTTTTATTCCAAAGAGAAAAACGATTATCTGAGGAATGAGCTGGATGGGGAGGAACTGTCGGTCGGCTTTGGGGATCTGACCATGCTTTTGGGTGGTGTCAGCAAAGACAGTTATGCCAGTACCTACGATATCACGCAGGCGGGAGCTGCCACCGGAAACCAGATGGTGAAAATCCTTGCAGAGTATCTCGCACAGGCATCGGATGGTTCCGACAGCGGCGTGACGGTTGCGGATGCAGCTGCTTCGCTAAATGCCAGAAAACGGGAAATGCAACAGGAGCAGAGAAGGGCAGACGAGGAGCGGGAGGTGCGTCTTAGGGAGCTTCGATTGGAGAAGAACCTGCTCGAACAGGAATGTGAAGGGATACGTGCGTCCATAGAAAAGTATGAAGCGATGCAAAGGGAGTTTGGAACTGGAAGCAGCATGGAGAATATAAGCAGAAATTCCAGAGAGAATCAGGAATATGAAGCGCATTATGCAGATGATGAGAGTGGAATGCATGCCAGGTACCATGAGCAGACCGGCAGTACGGAAGATTGGCAGCCAGAAAAAACCGGCTATATCCTATCCTTCTTCGCAATCCTGATCGCAATAATATTATTTGGTTTCGAGGTTTACATAACACCAGCCCTTTTCTGGACAGGTGAACTTGCAGCTCTTGCAATCGCATTATTTTCTGCAATCCGGCAGTACAAAAAGAATCAAAACCGTGCCAAACTCCAAGCGGCATCCATGCAGGCAGAGCAATTAAGGAAACTGCGTGAGCAGGAAGTGATGGAAGCACAGATGCAGCAAAAGAAACGGCTGGCAGACCAGATGCTTACTGAGTGGAAAGATTCTCTGTGGGAAAAGGAAAACCGTCTTTTTAATCTGGAGGAAGAGATCACAAGACAGGGTGTGCAGAGCTGGGCAGAACACCAAAGAGCGGAAGATATTCAGGCATTGGAGCTTGCGGCGCAGGAGATCACAAGGATTTCCCAGTCTTTTTATGAGGATATGCAGGATGAACTGAATGCGGAGATTTCCAGATATGTGTCCTTATTTACCGCAGGAGCTTATGACAGTGTAAGGCTCGATGAGCAGGGGCAGCTGCAGATTCTGACAGAGGGAAGGGAAGTCAGACCAGAGCTATTAAGCCGTGGCACGTTGGAGCAGATTTATCTGGCGCTGCGCCTTGCGGTGGGAAATGTTGTGACGAAGGAAGAACCGCTTCCAATCTTATTGGATGAAGCGTTTGCCATGTATGATGACGATCGTCTGGCGCAAACCTTGCAGACACTTTCGACCTTACAAAACCAGATATTCCTTTTTACCTGCCAGAAACGCGAAGTGGAAATGCTAAAGAAAATGAATTTGGATTACAACCTGATTGAGATGTAAGCGTAGCATTAAAGATAACATGAAAAAAGCCGATATCTAATTCATGACAACAGAGTGTTCGCGGAACGTGCATTCTATTGTTTATAAAAATTTTCGGACAATTCAACGATTATCTGCATAGTAACGTTTTTACAGGGGGAATGAGTTTATGTCAATTGCAATCAGGGCAAACCAGAGTGGAGTGGATCAGGCAGCGGCACAGAAAGCTGCTGAGAAAAAAGGACATCAGGATGTCGTAAAATCCGTCAACGCAGGCGGTTTTCTGCGTAAGAATGACACACAGAGCCAGATCGAGGCGCGCAGAAACAATGCGAAAAAACAGGCATTAAAAGTGGTCAGTGATGCATGGAAAAGTGACAATAAATCTGCTGGCAGCATTGCGGATATGGAGGGGTTAAAGCAGTCCAAAGTATCCGAGATGAATGAGATTCGTGCCAAAATGAAAGATATCGAGAATACCAAAAAATCTTTGCAGGAAGAGTATGGTGTGGCAGACGGATCGCAGGAACAGAAAGATTTAGAGCTTTTGGAAAAGTACCAGAATAATATGAACGGTTCTTCCTATGACCAGTTTTCAGACGAAGAGCTCTCCAGATTGAAGGAACTGCAGAATGCACCGCTCACGGAGTACCAGAAGAAAGTTCTGAACTTAAACAGCATGAAAGGGCAGGTCAGCGTGGAGGCAGACCGCAAACAGTTTGAGGTCAATGCGCTCACTGCGTCTATTTCGGATGCCACGTTAGAGCAGTTAAAGTCCAGAGATATGGAAAAAGCATCGGATGCCGCAGATGAGATTATGGATTCTGCCAATAAAGAGATCCTCGGAATGCTTATCGAGGAAGGCAAAAACAATGCCGATGAGAAGGTCGAGGAAGAGAAAGAGAAGGCAGAGGAAGCGGCAGACAAGAAGGAAGAACAGGATAAGCAGATCGAAGAGGCACAAGAGAAGCGCAAAAATCAGGAAGAGATCATCGAGGGACAGCAGAATGCCGATCAGCTCGAACAGGATGTTTCCATGCAGAAACAGAACACGAGTAAAATGGATGAGGCACAGAAAAACATCCAGAAGATTCTCAAAGAGAAGAATCTCGTGAACGAGGATCTGAAAGGAATCGAGATCGACCTGAGTTTTTAAAGGATAAATGATATCTTTGAAGCTATGAAATCGTTACGACAGATCATGCATATCTATGGAGAAATCTGGAAAGATTAATGTTAGAAAAAGCAGATTTTATCAGAAAAACAATGACAGAGCCAGAAAGGAGTGCATGATGTCAAAAACAAAGAAAAAGAAAAAACACCGGCTATTCTGGCACTTTTTCCGCATACAGCTTGCACTTCTGGTGCTGGTACTCGGAGCGGCTGCCTATTATTTTTACGGCGGTTATGGAAAACAGGTTGAGGAATTAAGGCAGGAGGCAGTGCGGCTTGTCAGGCAGTCGGATGTGAATACTTTTAAGGCAAATCAGACCAGCATTGTCTACGCATCGGATGGCAGCGTGATCTCCACCCTGAAAGGGGAAAAAGATTCCTATTACGTTTCCATTGAGGAGATGCCGGTGGATGCAGTGACTGCCATTGTCAGTATCGAGGATAAAAAGTTTTTCAGGCATCATGGAATTGATTACCGTGCATTGCTCCGTGCAGTAAAGGCAATGGTACAAAATGGTGAAGTGAAGCAGGGGGGAAGTACGATCACCATGCAGCTGGCCCGGAATATTTTTCTGTCACAGGAAAAGACGTGGCAGCGAAAAGTGGAAGAGATGTATATTGCAACGGAACTCGAAAACAAATATTCCAAGGATCAGATTTTGGAGTTCTATTTAAATAATATTTATTTTGGAAACGGATATTACGGGATCCAGTCTGCGGCGAGAGGATATTTCGACCGTGATGTGGAAAGTCTTTCTCTGTCCCAGATTGCTTTTTTGTGTGCAATACCGAATAACCCGACGCTCTATGATCCGGTGACAAACAAAGACAATACCGTTTCCAGACGTGACCGTATTTTGAAAAATATGCTCGATGACGGCAAAATCTCACAGATGGATTACGCACAGGCGGTGGCGGAGCAGATCACATTGAACCGTCCACAGGCACTTGCAAAAAATGATTACGTTGAGACATACACCTACTACTGTGCAACAAGGGCACTGATGGAGCAGCAGGGGTTTGTTTTCCATGAGGATTTTAAGACAGATGAGGAGCAGCAGGCATATGAGGACACTTACAATGCTCTCTATAGTGAATGCCAGAAAAAACTTTATACCGGCGGATACCGCATTTTCACATCCATTGACCTGTCATTGCAGGACGAATTGCAGCAGTCGGTGAATGATACGCTTTCCGGCTATACCGGGGTAAATGACGAGGGTGTTTATGAACTGCAGGCGTCTGCGGTCTGTATCGATAATGATAACGGATATGTGCGTGCGGTCGTGGGCGGGCGAAGTCAGGAATTTCCGGGTTATACCTTAAACCGTGCCTATCAGAGTTTCCGGCAGCCGGGTAGTGCGATAAAACCGCTGACCGTGTATACACCAAGTTTTGAGCAGAGCTATACGCCTGATTCAATCGTGGTCGATGAGCCGATCGAGGATGGACCAAGGAATGCCAACGGCACATATCTCGGAGAGATTACGGTCCGCACTGCGGTGGAAAAATCCGTCAATACGATCGCATGGAAGTTATATGACCAGCTCACGCCGGATAAAGGATTGTCTTATCTTAAGGCGATGAATTTTTCCAGGATCAGTCCGTCTGATTACAGGCTTGCAACGGCACTGGGCGGTTTCACGAACGGTGTCTCTGCGTTAGAGATGGCATCCGGTTTTGCAACGATCGAGAATGACGGATATTACCGCACACCAACCTGTATCGTGAAGATCGAGGATGGAAACGGAACAGTTTTATATAATTCGGGGCAGAACCCGGTTTTGATCTATAAGAAAAATGCGGCGCGCATGATGACGGATGTTTTAAAAGGCGTCATCACGAACGGAACCGGAAAAGGACTTGACCTTGGAGATATGCCATGTGCGGGCAAGACAGGAACGACAAACGATCAGAAAGACGGATGGTTTGTCGGCTATACGAGATATTATACTACAAGTGTCTGGGTAGGCTATGACATGCCAAAAAAATTGCAGGGATTAATGGGAAACACTTATCCGGGAAAAATATGGCAGTCATTTATGAATAAGGCGCATGAGGGGCTGGAGCCGCTTGAATTTCTGCCGTATGCAAGAATTTCGGATGATCTGCTCCAGCAGCAGGAGAGCGGGAGCGGACAGCCTGAAGATAATCCGGCGGAGGAAACGCCGGAAGAAGAGACACCGGTTGGAGAAACTCCGGTTGACGCTGAAAATTAAAATCTAAAAATAATGCACTATTTTATAAATCTGGTTACTTAAAAAGGATGTAAAAAATAAAGCAAAATATGCCATAGAATACAATTGACAGATAAAAATGGAAACGTTATCATTAAGATAATGCAGGCGAAACTATGGTGGGTACATAGACGCAGAAAATATAGGGAAATCAGGGAGAAAAATCATGAAGAAATACGCATTTGGAGTTGATATCGGGGGTACAACCTGTAAGATCGGATTTTTTGACACAAACGGAACACTGTTAGACAAATGGGAAATTAAGACCAATACAGAAAATAATGGTGAGTCGATTCTTTCCGATGTCGCAAAGGCAGTGGACAACAAGCTGGCACAGGAAGCGATCAGCAAGGATGATGTGCAGGGAATCGGAATCGGAGTTCCGGGACCAGTTGACAGCCAGGGCGTGGTACACCGCTGTGTAAATCTTGGCTGGGGCGTGGTAAACGTTGCAGAAGAGTTAGGCAACCTTACCGGATTAAAAATCAAAGTCGGAAATGATGCAAACGTTGCCGCTTTAGGTGAAATGTGGCAGGGTGGAGCAAAGGGCTCTAAGGATGTCATTATGGTAACACTTGGAACTGGTGTCGGCGGTGGAATCATCGTAGACGGAAAGGTAGTTGCAGGATTTAACGGAGCCGGCGGAGAGATCGGACATATCACCGTGAACAATGATGAGATCGAAGCTTGTAACTGTGGACAGTATGGATGTTTAGAGCAGTATACTTCCGCGACAGGAATCGTTCGTCTCGCAAAGAGAAAACTTGCAAAATCTACCGAGGAGACAAGCATTCGTGAAATTCCAAACCTGACTGCAAAAGATGTCTTTGACGCAGCAAAAGCAGGAGATGCAATTGCAATCGGACTGGTAGATGAAGTATGTGAAATTTTAGGCTCCACCCTTTCTAATATTGCATGTGTGGTAAACCCGGAGATTATCGTGATCGGTGGAGGAGTTTCCAAAGCAGGCGATATCTTATTAGATAACATCAAAAAACACTTTGTTGAGACATCATTCATGGCATGCCGTGATACGAAGTTTGCATTGGCAGGACTTGGCAATGATGCTGGTATGTACGGATGCGTAGAGATGTTACTGGATTAATCGGATACAGCGGCATTTTTACGGTATTCACCGGGAGTGGTTGCAAACTGCTCATAAAACATTTTTCGGAATAATTTATAATTCGTAAAACCATGCTTCTCTAACAGAACTTTCAGAGGAAGGTCTGTGGAGGTGAGATCACGGTAAATATGGGAGAGTCTTATTTCATTTAAGTATTGGAAATAAGTCACTCCCATATTTTTTTTGAAATAATGACAGAAATATTCTTCCTGAAAACATGCGATCTGCGAAATCTCGGAAAGGGTGATCGGTGTATTGTAATGCTTTTTTGTGTATTCTAAAACAGGTTCTAAACGCACAAAATTTTTGACATCTTTTTTGAACTGGGAGGATTCCACTTCCCTCGAAAAACTGTGGTAGAGCAGATAAAGCATTTCAAAAAGAAGACTGTTAAACCGCAGCAAAGCACCTTTTGGTTGAATTTCATATACAATTCTCATTTTTTGAATGACATCGATTAAAGAATCAATTTTGGTGCGTAAAATGGCATTATCAGTGTGGCAGTCAAAACCAAAAATAAAGGAATCGACATCGGGGATATATTTTTTTGAAAATTCATAAGGAAGCTGAATTAATACTGCATGATTTCCGTGAACTGATTTTGTGGAGTGAGGAAGCCTTGAATCGATCAGAAAAACATCTCCGGGTTTTAAAATGACCGTCTGCTGATTCATCATAACATCGATCTCTCCGTCTATAATATACATAATCTCGATGGCAGTATGCCAGTGTGTGGCAACAAAACTGCTGGCATCATTAAATACCCAGAAAAAAATATCAAAACCATCTGTAATACGGTCTGTCTCGAAAACAGGCTGCTCCGTTCTTAAATTGCTCATAAATCTTCTCCATTTTTATATTAAAAAATTGCAAAAACAGAATTTTGCATCTTGATATCATCCTATCATGACTCACAAGAAAAAGCAATATTGACCTATTCGAAGACAAGATATGCGCTTGTGACAAGCAAGTGCGAATGTTATCATTTATTACACAAACAAGTGGCTCTTCAGGGGTAATGGTGGGTTAAAAACCGCCACAACCCCAGTGTTTATCTAGATTAAGCGGCATTCAACTTTCGGTTAGGAAGTGGAATGCGTATATCAGAGCATACAAGGTACACCATATCAAGCATATTTTGTATGTTTCTGAAGCCATAAGCTTTACGGATAATGAGCTTAATCTTGTTATTAGTTGCTTCAATCCTGGCATTACTCATACCATAACGGATTGTACTTAAGATATGCGTCTTATGGCGCCTGATCTTCTGATATAATTCTTTAAATGCAGGTATCCTGCTGTGGCTGGCTTTCCACAGCCAGCGTTTGAGTTCGTCCTCAGCTTCATCTACGTTTGTAAGCTTTAGTAATAACCGGAGCTGTTCTTTAAGCAGATATGCTCGGTATAGACGAGGATTTTGCGAGGCGATCAAATTAACACGCAACTGTTGCTTTTCACTGAGATGCTCCGGGGCTTTTCCTAATGCGTAAGCAGAGCCTTTTATCTCATCTGCCTTAGCTTTTGCTGCTTTAACAATAGCAAGCCCAGGAGCATCTTTTTTAGGACGGCCTTTGCCACGTGGATTATCTTTTTTGACCTGCTTATATTCACTGTAAGCATCATGCCAGATATCTTTTCTGACTTCATCCAGAGCTGTCATAGCCCACTCGACTACGTGAAAGGGATCAACGCAGCGTGCACAGCCAGGAGTGTATTCATTTACACACTCTGTGATCCATTTGGCACCATCGCCAGTAACAACCTTGATACTGGACAGTTGCTCCGGGGTCAGCTGTTTATAAAATTTTTCAAGGACAGATTTACCATGACCTTCCGATGCCCATACAACCGTGTTAGTATCGTGATTAACGATTACTGTGATGTACTTGTGACCCTTTTTATAACTGGTCTCATCAATGCCGATATTAACCAGACCATCAAGTCTTCTTGAACGCTCTGGTTCTAAATCGTGAAGAGCGCGATTGACACAGCGGCCTACAGTTTCCCAGTCCACTCTCATGAAGTATGATGTGGTACTTCTTGGAAGATAGGATGCAAACCATGCAACGGTAAGGTCGAAATCCTTGGTAAATCTACTACCTGGATATGCCCATGGAACTTCGGCAACATATACCCCATGTTCAGGGCAGATGATCCGATGCGTCTGGTATTCAACTTCGACCAGAATACCACCCCGGTCCAGACCTCTCCAGATAGTTGGTCTGCTGGAATGTTTATCATAAACAGGGCATGATTTATGGCAGAATGGGCAGTCGTTCTCGTGCCATTTATTAGGTCTTGCTTGGATACGAATATGTTTAACTCCATTCTTATCAGAGTAAAGATTACAATTTTTTATAACTGTGTTCTTGACATTAGGGACACTTTTGCATAATGTATTAACTGAAGCCACTTGTGAATACTCCTTTTGTGTTTTTCTTCGCAGTTAATACATTAAAGGACACAAGTGGTTTTTTCAATATGTTGTTGTTAATTTATGGTGTTAGGCTTCCACCATTATGCCAGAAGCCTCAAACAAGTAAGAAATAAGCGTTTGGGAGAGTTGAATACAATGAAGAACAAAGAGAAAAAGAAAAAACAATCACTGGTAGAAAAAGCAAAATTGTTTGTGAAAGATTACCGCAGACAATTACCATTGCAGATGATGGTAATACCGGGGATTATCTTTATGATTATCTTTTGCTATATGCCAATTTATGGATTGACCATTGCGTTTAAAAGCTACACGGTCATCGATACGATCGATTCGGCAAAATGGGTTGGATGGGCTAATTTCAAAATCGTTGCAACGGATAAATATTTTTGGCAGTCGGTCATTAACACGCTTGGGATCAGCTTCCTGAAACTTTTGATCGGATTCACAACGCCAATTATACTTTCCATTATGATTTATGAATTAAGGGACGGTCCATTTAAAAGAATTATCCAGACAATCTCTTATCTGCCACACTTTCTTTCGTGGATTGTTTTGGGTGGTATGATCATTAACTGGCTTTCTACCACAGGACTGTTAAATCAGATACTGATGGCAGTGGGACTGGTAGACAATCCGACAAACTTTTTACTGGATTCCGGGAAATACTGGTGGATCGCATCTCTGTCTGATACGTGGAAAGAAGCTGGATGGGGAACAGTGCTCTATCTTGCAACGATGGCGGGGATTGATCCGACCTATTACGAAGCGGCAAGAATCGACGGTGCAGGCAGACTCAGACAGATTACAAGTATTACGCTGCCTCTTATGAAAACGATTATCAGCTTAAATTTTATCCTGACGATCAGTGGATTATTAAAGTCCAATCTGGATCAGACACTTGTTTTAATGAACTCACAGAATCAGGCAAAAGCAGAAGTCATTGATTCTTATGTGTACCGGATGGGTATGACGCAGGGCGATTTTTCCTATGCAACAGCAGTTGGGCTTGGAGTATCGGTTGTCTCCGTTATCCTGCTTGTGACGGCGAATAAGATTACCGGAAAAATCAATGAGGAATCAGTTTTATAGGAGAAAAAGTATGAAAACAAAAAAATTTACAGGAGACAGAATTTTTGACTTCGTGAATGTCACGGTCATTCTGCTTATCACAATTATTATTTTAGTACCGCTTTTAAATGTGCTGGCATCTTCTTTTTCAGGAAGTACGGCATTGGCGGAGGGAGGATTTATTTTCTTCCCGAAAGAATGGTCTTTAGACAATTACCGCGCGGTATTTAAAGATACTTCTATCTGGAAGGCGTTCTTTATTTCCGTGGCAAAGACGGTTATCGGCGTGGTCACACATGTTTTCTTCTGTGCAATGGTGGCTTTTGCACTTAGCAAAAAGGATTTAAGAGGAAGAAAACTATATACGGTAATGGGAATTATCACGATGTTTTTTTCGGGCGGAATGATTCCAACTTACCTGTTAATGAAGCAGTTAGGGCTGTTAAATAACTTTATGGTGTACATACTGCCACAGCTTTTCAGTTATTATGACGTGGTAATCCTGATGAACTTCTTCCGGCAGATACCGGCTTCGCTGGAAGAATCAGCACAGATCGATGGTGCGGGAGTTTGGAAAATATTTTTGTCGATTGCAATGCCGCTTTCAAAACCGGCACTGGCGACCATTGCATTATTTAACGGTGTGTATCAGTGGAATGACTTTATGACTGCAAAATTATATATGACAAATAAAGACTTATATCCGGTTCAGATGAAGCTTTATGAGATCATTGTGCAACAGCAGGCACAAAGCATGAACAGTATCGGAAATGTTGCACTATCGACAACATCCAAAGGAATACAGTTGGCGACAATTGTAGTAACAACGGTTCCGATTATTATTATTTATCCGTTACTTCAAAAACATTTTGTTTCAGGTATGATGCTTGGAGCAGTGAAAGAATAAAAATGAAGGAGAGAAAAGTGATGAAAAATCAGATGTGGAAAAAAGGGGTATGCCTGGGAATGGCAGCAATGATGACAGCCGGTATGCTGGCTGGATGCGGAGAGAGCAGCGAAAGCAAAGACACGGCAATGGTTCAGACAGGTGAGGATGGCGTTGTGGAAAGTGGACGCTATACATTAGATGCTGATACGCCTGCATGGAAACTTGATACAAAAGAGGATACAACGCTTACCTGGTATGTCAACGCAGAGTGGTGGAATACAGAATGGGGAAATGATGTTGTCACAAAACAGATCCAGAAGGACATGAATGTCAATATTGATTTTGTTGTCGGTGATGATACAAAGTTAAATACATTTTTTGCAGGAGGAGATATGCCGGACATCATTACCATTTTCGATGCCAGCTCAAGTGTGGCACAGAAAGCGGATACCTGGGCATATGCATTGCAGGATCTGGCAGACAATTATGATCCATATTTTTACAAAGTTGCCTCCGCCCAGACATTAAGCTGGTTTGCTATGGATGACGGAAAGACATATGGTTATCCGGATTACTCCAATACGCAGGAAGATTATGACAGCGGAGAGATATATGCGAAAACTGCATTTGTAATTCGAAATGATGTATACGAAGCGCTGGGAAAACCTTCAATGAGCACACAGGAAGAATTTCTGGATGTTTTAAATCAGATCAAGGAGCAGTTCCCGGATTTAATCCCACTTGGATTCAATAATTTTGAGACGGATGGAACAAGTTCTCTTGGAGATAAATTACAGGATTTTCTGGGTACACCGATTGTAAATGATGATAATACATTCTATGACAGGGATATGGATGAAGATTATCTTTCCTGGATCAAAACTTTGAATCAGGCATATAAAAACGGATGTATCAGTGACGACAGCTTTACGGATGATAATACTGCATGGCAGGAAAAAGAGAGTATTGGAAAATACGCATGTATTATGATGGAAGGAACTCCACAGCAGGCAGGATTTTTAACAACGTTTGCAACATCCAATCCAGATGCGGCATATATCGCAATTGATGGACCAAAGAGCACTGCAGGTTATGAACCAAAGTTAAATCAGGCTGGTATCAGTGGATGGATGATCACCTATGTATCGAAAACCTGTAAAGATCCGGCAAAAGCAATTCAGTTATATACCTATTTATTAAGTGATGAAGGTCAGATCCTGACCAATTACGGTGTGGAAGGGGAAACCTACACCATTAACGCAGATGGAAAATATGAACTGACAGATGCAGCAAAAGAGTTACAGGCGAACGATAACGACAGATTTAAAAAGGAAATGCGTCTTGGAGAATTTATTCCATTCGGACATGACCGTTATAAATCACTCAGCGATGATGCTTACCCGGATTCTATCAAACAGATGCAGGAATGGGGAATCGGAAAATTATATCCGCACTTTATTTTGGAGAATACAGATCCGGAGACAGGAAGCGCAGAGGCACGTGCATACAGTGCGATAAAAACGAATTGGGCTACTACACTTGTCGGAATGATCCGTGCAAACGACGATGCAGAATTTGACAGTATTTTAGAATCTTACAGACAGTTCCGCGAAGAAAATGACTGGGATGCAATTGTGAAAGTAAGAAATGAAAAAATGGCTGCCAACGCTGAAAAATTAGGAATGTAAAAAATAAGGGGCTGTTTCTTCGGCCCCTTATAAATACCTGGAAATGGAGTACACAATCATGAAATGTTATACAACAAATAAAGACGGGGTGTTTATCTGTACAGAAAAGACACTGGAAAAAGACGAAAGAATCGAAATGAACCTCATCAAGGCATACCCGGAAGTGAGATATCAGGAAGTACTTGGAATGGGTGGAGCACTTACAGAAGCAGCAGCCTATACCTATTCCAGAATGAGTGACGAGAAGAAAAAAGAACTGATCGGACTATATTTCGGAGAAAAGGGAAACAGGTATAATTTCTGCCGCACGCATGTTCAAAGCTGTGATTTTGCATTAGGGAATTATGCGTATGTGGAAGATCAGGATGACAGTGAGTTAAAGACATTTTCGATTGAAAGAGATAAACAATATATCATTCCGTTTATACATGAAGCACAGAAAAAGGAAAAGGACCTTTGTTTTTTAGCTTCGCCGTGGAGCCCGCCGGCATTTATGAAAACAAACGGTGACATGAATCACGGTGGAAAATTGAAAAAAGAATATTATGGGATGTGGGCAAAAATGGTTGCACGTTATGTCTCAGAATATGAAAAAGAGGGTATTAAGATCAGCCGTCTTACGGTGCAGAATGAGCCGAATGCCACGCAGACATGGGATTCCTGCCTGTTTACAGGAAGCGAGGAGCAGGAATATGTATGTAATTATTTAAGAGCAGCATTAGATCAGGAAGGTCATAATGATGTGAAAATTAATGTGTGGGATCATAATAAGGAACGTGTGCTGGATCGCGCATTAGAGAGCCTTTCCACGGAAGAGGCAGAAAAGAAAATTGACGGGATCGCGTTCCACTGGTATACGGGTGATCATTTTGAGGCACTTGCAGAGGTGCGGAATCGTTTCCCGGAAAAAGAGCTGATTTTTACCGAGGGGTGTGTAGAGTATTCCAGATTCGCTTCAGACAATCAGGTTGCCCATGCGGAGATGTATGCACATGATATTTTGGGAAATTTCAATGCAGGAATGAATGCCTATCTGGATTGGAATATTTATCTGGATGAACTGGGTGGACCGAATCATGTCAAAAATTATTGTGATGCGCCGGTTATGTGTGACACAAAAAATGATACGATCGATGTAAAACTGTCTTATTACTATATTGGACATTTCAGCCGGTTCATCAAAAGAGGTGCAAAACGTATGCTTGTATCACGTTTTACAAGTAAAGTGGAAGCATGTGGTTTTGTGAACCCGGATGGCGAAAAAATAATGATTCTGTTAAATTGTACGGATGATACACAGGCGTTTACGTTCTGCGAAAGTGGAATGAAATGTGACATGGAAATTCCGGCACATTCGATCCAGACGTTGTGCTGGTAAAACAGGAACATTCATGTTATAATATTTATAATTCATTTAGAGGTGCTTATGCACCTCTATTTTTTATCGTTATATTTTATCGTGATCCGGGAGAATAGAATGAGTAGTAAATTTGTTGCCTGCATTGGAAAAGGCGGGCAGAGGGATATGGCGGAATCATTTGCCAGACGGACAGGCACCACACTTTTAGACAAACCGGGAGAGGAACTGACGGTTCTTTTTGATGCAAAAGGAGTTTCTCTCATTGGATATGGGTTAAGCTATCAGGGCGATTTTGAGGGCATGCTGCACAGAGTGAGTGACGGCAGACTTGCGCATGAAATGCTTGTGCGCGCAGCTAAAACAACGCAGACAAATGTAAAGGGAATTGATGCGACTGCCGGTATGGGGGAGGATGCTTTCCTGCTTGCCGCCTGTGGGTATGAGATGACGTTATATGAACAGAACCCGGTTGTGGCAGTTCTGTTAAAAGATGCGCTCCGCAGAGCAAAGAAACACCCAAAGTTGAAAGATATTGCTGCCAGAATGCAGCTTGTGGAGGGCAACAGTATAGACGAGTTAAAAAGCCGTGTGGATGACATTGATCTGATCTATCTTGATCCGATGTTTCCGGGCAGACAAAAATCGGGACTGATCAATAAAAAGCTGCAATTGATCCAGAAACTTGAACCACCGTGTTCGGATGAGGTCGAATTGTTTGAGGCGGCGATTCAGGCAAAGCCTTCCAAGATCATTGTAAAACGCCCGCTGAAAAGCCCGTTTCTTGCTGGGAAAAATCCAACCTATGAATTAAAAGGAAAAGCAATACGATATGACTGCTATGCATTGTAAACCGGAGTTTAACGGATGTAGTGTCGCAGATTCTGCGGTGCTTTTTCAGGGCTTGAAGGGCAGATATAAGCGTCCTCTCACAAGTCGTGATCTTATAGGTTTATGAAAAGAAAAACGGTACAGACGAAATATGATGTTCCTGTTCGCCGGGCATTCCGATAAGCCTCTAAAGAGTCTTATCTCCATGGCTCACGAAGGAAATCATATTTGTCTGCACCGTTTTTCTTTCATTTACGTTGTGTGTCCAGCGAAGCTGGACCACACTAGCCG
>OBYS01000111.1_pt1 | contig 95990 bp, 79 predicted proteins | sample 1476791 | NCBI WGS metagenome assembly OBYS01 (sample SAMEA2580205, study PRJEB22360) | human gut metagenome | biome: human gut; feature: human-associated habitat; material: faeces | place: Denmark | collected 2008/2010
CAATGATTTATATTTTCTTTATTTACATAATATATTCGCTTACATAACCGACATTATGTAAGCTTTTACATAATGTCGGAGCTTTCAAGCTTTTAGGATTAAAAGATAAATACCCCAAAAGTACAATTCTAAAGAAACTCGATTCCGGAGATAGGAATATAAAAAATGACTATGTGAAGTATTGCCACTGGCGTGGAAAGAAGATTGCTTCCATAGAGCGACGCCGGTATGCTGAATTTTTACTGTTATTCGATTCATGAATATAATTCCACTGGTTAAATGCCTCGGTATCACCAGTTGGATTTATATTTAGTAACAAGACAATTAGGTTTATTTGGCATTGCTATATTCATGTATAACAGCTTTCTGAGCCTCATTCAATGCATCCCATTGTGTTCCCCCATAAGTTAACACCATATCCATTACTGCCTTTCTGGTTTCTTTCGGTAATGATTTCCATTGTTCTTTTTCCTTATCGGAGAATGCTCCAGGTACAAACATATTCAAGACATCCAAAGCAGTGAACTCGTTATTCGTTGCTTCTGACAACAATTTCTTCACGTCTCTTTTGGTCTCACAAGTATCAACAGATAAAGCTAAACCGGTAGTATCGTTTGAAACTGATACTCCACACAATCCAAACATCTTAGCAAGCAAGTCTTTTGGGATAGTAAATTGAGTATTTCCCCTTTTGCTTTTATTTCCCCTACTTTTAGACAGAGATTTATGAACCATAGTCTGTGTTTTAGGTAAAGTCATACGTACTTGTGACTGAGCACAAATTCGAGGGATGACCACAAACATTGCCATCATTGCTATAATTAAATACTTACTCATACACCTCACTTAATATAATCTACAAATTTACAAAGAATTAGCTTAAATGCATTCATCAATCAATAATTACAGTTTCAAGCATTTTCAAACCTTTGTTATGTTCCCAATTGATAAAAAAGCCATTTTCTTGTCACAAAAGCGATATTTTTTCTAAATCGGAAATGTATTTGCGAGAAAAACATTAGTTTTGTATATTATAATCATAGCATTATGGAGAATAAAGATCTGAATCGATTAAAAGTGGTGCTTGCTGAGAAAAAACGAACGAATAAGTGGCTTGCAGAACAACTCGGGAAAGACCCAGCTACTGTTTCAAAATGGTGTACAAATTCAGCACAGCCCAACTTGGAGAATCTCATAGAGATTGCAAAATGTTTAGAAGTTGATGTTAATGAACTTCTAAGAATGGACCAACATGGATGAACAATAATTCATCCGAATTCAAAAGAACATAGTACTTTTACTAATTTGAAAAGAAATAACCAATATGGCGGAGGAGATAAAAGATGAGATCGTTCTGAACGATGATGAACTGATCTGTGTCCTAACTGGGAACAAGAAAAAAGCAAGTGCTAAGGAACTGATGCTTCAATCAGTAATCCTTCAAATGAATGAAGAATATGGATTTGAAATGTCTGACATGAAACGTGATTTTACGTTTTCTTTCCAAGACGAAGAAGATAAGCGTAAACGTGTCACTGTTGATCTTGCCATATTCCGTGCAGGTGCTACCAAAGAACCTGAAAATCTTGAACGCATTTGTATTGTTTGCGATACCAAAGTGAAAGCTGCCGATTCCAAGAAAGGTGTTGAAAGCACATTGAATTATGCCCTACGTGCATCTTCCTGTGATTTCGGATTATGGACAAATGGTGATGAGCTTCATTTTAGCCAAAGAACAGAAGATGCAGTCGGCAATGAAAAGATTGTCGATATTACAGACTTTCCTGGTGTTGATGAGTCCATTGAAGACATGGAACGTAGAGGGGATCGTTCCCAACCTCGTAAGCCAGCAAACGATTCATTAATTAGGACATTCAAGCGATGCCATGATTATCTATATGGAAATGAAGGACGAAAGAAGGACGCTTTTTGGGAACTACTAAATCTCATTTTTTGTAAAATCTATGACGAAAAGCGCAGATATCTATGTGCAGAACGCAATGAGTCTTATCATCGTCAATTCTGGGTCGGTGTAAAGGAAAGAAATACCCCAGAAGGTCAAAAAGCAGTAGCAAAGCGTATAAAATCTATCTTTGAGCAGTTGAAAACTGATGCTATATTCAAGGAAGTCTTTGCTGGGAATGAACAAATTTCATTATCAGACAATGGAATAGCATATGTAGCGTCCGAAATTTCAAAATACTCTTTCCTTGATGCAACTGTTGATGTAAAGGGTACTGCATATGAGACTATTGTCAGTAACACGCTAAAACAAGAGGCCGGTCAGTTCTTTACTCCTCGAAACGTAATAAAGTGTATGGTGGAGATTATTAATCCTACCATTAATTCTCGTGTTCTTGATCCAGCATGTGGATCTGGAGGCTTCATCGTTATGGTACTTGATCATGTACGTAAGCAGATAACCAAGAATATGTATCCTGAATTGGAAGGGGTATTACTCGAAACTAAGTCAAATTCTGATGCTGTTAATGAAAAGGTAAGACAGTATGCAGAAAATATGATTTTTGGATTTGATTTCGACCCTGATTTAAAGAAAGCCGCTAAAATGAATATGGTTATGGCTGGAGATGGTCATTCAAACATATACAATATCAACTCTTTGGAATACCCCAATGGTACTTTACCTGATGTAAATAAAGTCAGTGAATCTGTCGCCAATAGCGTAAAACATAAAGGTGATATCGAAGATTGTGACAATTCATATTCTTTGGAAAATGCTTTGGGTAAATTTGACTGTATCTTCACCAATCCTCCTTTCGGCTCAAAAGTAGAGGTCGCTTCTACTATTGCAGAAAACTACGAACTGAAAGCTTTTACTGCACCTGAAGTTCTATTTATTGAGCAATGTTATAATTTTTTGAAGCCAGGAGGGAAAATGGGAATAGTATTACCAGATGGAATACTCGGTAATCCTAATATGGAGTCCGTTCGCAAATGGATATTAGAACACTTCAAACTATTAGCAAGTATAGACCTGCCAGTGGAAACCTTCCTTCCACAAGTTGGAGTACAAGCCTCTTTGCTATTCCTTCAAAAAAAGACTGCAATAGAACGTTTAGTTGACCCTGATAGCGAAATTTATAATGTATTTATGGCTATTGCCGAAAAAGTTGGCAAAGATCGAAGGGGCAATGTAATTTATGAACGAGATGATGACGGAGCAGAAATCCTTTTTGTTGAAAATAAAGAATGGGTAAGTTATAACCATAATGGAGAACTGATCGCACGTCACCGCACTGAACGTGTTAAGCATGTAGATGATGACTTACCAAAAATAAGTGCAGCATATAAAAAATATTTGGAGGGACTATTATGAAATGTGGTACTATTACTTTGCACAAAAATATAGCAGTATCTAATAGGATTGACCCTTCATATCATTTAAGTGACGCTATAAGATTTAGAGGTATACAAGACAAACTTCCTTATGGAAATGTCCTCATTAAAAATGTTGTTGAAAAAGTTTTTATAGGCAATATTTTTTCTCGAATCTTTGTTAAAGATAAAGAACATGGAGTTCCATATCTTTCAGCGTCAGATACAGTTCTTGCTGATTTAGATACAAATCGTTTTTTATCAAACAAACAATCAGAAGAATTGAATTACTTGAAACTTCATAAGAATTGGATACTGATTACTTGTTCTGGAACTATAGGAAATGTAATATTCACAAATTCAGCATTTGAAGGTAGAATAGCGACTCATGATTTGATTCGTATCATTCCTGATGATAGTAAAATGTTGAAAGGGATTGTATTTGCCTATTTATCATCAAAATATGGTTATTGCCAATTAACACAATCAAAATTTGGTGGTGTGGTAAAACATATTAATATAGATCATGTATATAATATAGCTATACCGTCTTTTCCTACACCTTTTCAAGAAGAAGTGAGTAATTTGGTTGAAGAAGCCTCAAAATTAAGAGAAGATGCAACAGTAATGTTAAAAACAGCAAGAAAGTATCTAAAAAACAAGGCTGAGCTAAGAGACTTATCAACTGAGGATTATGATTATTTTGGGCCACAATCTAATGACCGTGAAGTATCATGTTTTATCAGAAGTATTAAAGACATAAATACAACTACAATAAATGCATTTAATCACTCAGAAAGAATAAGGACAAAAGTTCTACCGAGACTCAAAAAGTGTAAAACAATAAGTTTATATGAAGCTCTTGATGCTAACAAGTTGCAATCACCCATAGGTGTATCCGTTAAGGAACTAAAAGAAGGTCACGGAATCATGTTGATTAACCAATCAGATATATTTAATCAACATATTCAAGGTAAATGGGTTGTTAATAGGCCTCAATATAAAAAATATCTACTTCGTAAAGGTGAAATTTTGATAGCAAAAATCGGCACCTTGGGTGAGAATGAAACATTTTGCAGATGTATGTATGTCGGAGATGAACTAAATGGACAACTTGTTTCAAGCGCCTTTTATAGAATGTCTCCTGCAGAAGGCATTCCATCAGGATATTTATATGCATGGCTTAGTAGTGATTATGGATTTCGTCTAATTCGTTCTACACAATATGGGACAAAACAATGTTATCCTAATCCGAAGTTATTATATACATTACCTGTTCCAATTCTTGAAAAAGAAGATATGGATGCTATCCACACTATGGTCTGCGAGGCTTATTCAAAACAATATGAAGCCAATTCTAAAGAAAAAAAAGCGATAAAATTAGTCGAAAATGAAATAGATAGTTGGAGTAAGAATTAAAAGAAAACGTGCGAGACTGATATATGATAAAGTATGATAGTAGTCATATATTAAATGAATGAATTATGTCAGAAGTTAAAAAAGAAACAATAATCTGTCCACATTGCCAAGCTAAAGGCAAAATGGATATTTGGAACTCAGTGAATGTTGATCTTGACCCGAAACTTAGGGAAAAGATCTTCAACGAAGAGCTGTTCCTATACCATTGTCCTAATTGCGGAGAGACAACAGGAGTTCCATATGGCACTCTATATCATGACATGACTCATCATTTCATGTTATTCTTTGATTTTTTCATACCAGATGACTATGAACCTATTGTCATTCATCCTCTTGCGGAAGATTCTGACATTGAGTTCAAGACCGAAGTGGATGATAATTTCCCATGGAAAGGAATAGAAGGAAGGGTATGTGATGGGGGTATCTTCGCTAATACGATCATAGGAAAAGGAGACGGCTGCGAAAAACTGGCGAAAGATGAATTTCGTGAAAATTATATCAAAGGATACTGTCTCCATTATAGAGGTCCGGAAGATAACGAGTCCGAATTTGAACGTAGAGAAAGGGAAAAAGCCGAAGCGGTAAAAGAGAAAGAAGAAAAATCTTCAAACGTATATGCCTTACAGCTCATAAAAGAATTTATAAGCGAAAAACTTAATGGAGACATTGACAAATTGCGAGAATATAATTTGTCAAACTTACGAGATGACAGCAAATACGATGGCTGTGATATTCCAAGATCCAATATAGTAAAAGCTATTATGTCTGTAGTCTTCTCTGATGTATGGCCAGACCTGAATGTAGAGACCATGGAGCATTATAAGTATTGGTGCAATACGATGAATCAAACTTTGAATCTGTTTGGCTCAAACATTATGGATGAATATTTCAAAGGTATGGAAAAGTTTAATCCTTCAGCTGAACAGACACAAAGGGCTATACACGTTGCACATATTGCATATTCCATTGGAAATATATGGGTACTTCCCAACAAGGCTACGTTTGATGAGCTTAGATCAGGTCCCAAGTACCGTGGATATATGGATAAGTTTCTGCAAGGAATCTACAATGTACTTACCGGTCAAAAGGAACTTGACAAAGCCCTTCAGGGCATACTTTATAGAAACAGGAAGTTAATGGTTGATTACGAAGGAGAAGAGGGATTTAAGAAATTGATAACGAATCTGATGCTAGAGGATTATGTCAACAGCGAAAGTAAACCTAAAGACCTATTCATGTTTATATGGAGTTCAATGAAAGGACTTGAACGCGATGAATATTTCAAAGCTTTTGATATGTTTTGCTCTTTCTGCGAAGAAGCAATCCCCAAAAGGGCAAACCGAATAATAGAGAAACTTAAAGTGTTGATAAATAGATAATAAGTATATATGGCTAAAATTTGTGTACCCAAATTTTCTGGAGGCCCTGTTAATGCAGGAGAAGAAAGACTCCTTAAGTTTTTGGAACTAAAGCTACCTGATAGCTTTTATCTTGTTCCGAATGGAGAATACCCAAGTATGAATGCACAGGGTGCAGTTCAATATTGGGAGTATGATTGCATTGTAATTGCCCCTCATGCTATCTATGCTATAGAGAACAAAGACTATAAGGGACGAATAGAAGCAAATGACACTTCTTGGTTTATAAATGATACAGAGAAGCCAAATCCAATAAAGTCAGCGACTTTTAAGAGTAAATTATTGGCGAGCTATTTGAAGAAGAAGGATCATCGCTTTGGCTTGGCATGGGTTGATGCAATAGTCACTCTTAGCTCTCTTGGGCAAAACAAGTCAGGCTTTGAGAAAGGAGCATATTGCGATAATAAAACATTTCTTTTGAATGACGAACTTGTGAACTATTTGATGGATTATGACCGTCTTCACAAGTCCGCAAACGCAATCAGCCATCTTCAATTGCCAATTATGGAATATCTTGTAGGCAGTAGTGAATCTCAAAAGAAGAAGAAAACAGAGGTCTGTAATTATATTATAGAAGAAATTCTAGAGGCAAACGATGACTATGTAGAATACATGTGTCATAGCAAGTTCTTGCAAGATAAGAAACACAAGGTTCGCGATTATGCTCTCGATAAAGAAGGACTGTCTCCAATACAGCTCGACAGGCACAACAAGTTGGTACATAACGCAGAGATGAGTGAAGAGCTATTACCAGCCTCTCCTCTTATTATCAAAAGCCGTTGCCAGACCAGTGAGGATGGGAATCATTACTATGTTATTACCGATTATCTGGAAGAACATTCATTGCGCAGTGCCATGCAAAGGAATACCTTTACAGATAAAGATAAAATTATGATTATCCTCGACTTGGGTAAGGCTCTTGCGCTGGCTCATGAAAATGGTATTATTCATAGAAATGTGTGTCCGGAGAATGTATATATTCAGGTTGACAGACATGCTGCTTTAGCCAACTTTGGCCTATCATATAATGTGCTGCATGAGCCTGACAAGCAAAATATATCTTTAAGTCTGGATGCGTTCGATCGTGATCCATATACATCAGAGGATGTAATAATTGGAGATTATTCGCCATCTTCAGATGTTTACTCTTTTGGAGTTATTGTCTATGAGCTTATGGTTGGCGAATTACCATTCTCAAATTACTTGCAACTTAAAGCAAAGGGAGGCTCATTGACTGAAGACATGATGCCGAGCAAACGGAACCCGAATGTTGATCCTTGGGTTGACATTGTATGTAGTAGAATTATAGTAGAAGATGCAAGCCATCGATGGTCTAATATTGAGGAAATCTGTGACTATATTTTTGAAGAGGCTATTGAGAAAAAATACGGTCAACAGGAAAAACATCCTGAAGCCAAAGACTGGAGTGAATTAAAAAATGGAGATATGATAACTCCTGAGATATCACTATACAAGGAGTTGGGTGAAGGTGGATTCTCAAAGGTCTTTCAAGCTATTCATACTCTTCAGCCCGGGGCAATGTTTGCTGTCAAAATATTCAAGGAAGGAGTTAGTCCACAATCTACAATAGATGAATTTAACGCACTAAAGGATGTTAGTCATCCGAATATTGTCCGTTTTAAATTTAATGGTATAACCTACGGTGGATTATTCTACACCTTAATGGAGTTTATCAACGGTAAGGATATAAGAGAATACTGCCTTGGAGATAAGTATTTTACTCTTCCAATAATATATAAGTTCATTCATGAGATGGCTTCAGCTCTCGTATATCTTCATGCCAGGAAACTCAGACATCGTGATATCAAACCTGAGAACATTATCTTTGAGAAAAGTGGAAAGTTTGTTCTGATAGACTTCAACATCGCTACAAGTAATGTTCATGATCTTGACAAAGTTGGAACATGGCCGTATTTAGCACCTGATTTAATGAATGGGCAGACCATGCAATGGGAAGATAGTGCAGATACATTTGCGTTGGGTATAACATTATATGAGTTATTGACACACAGCTATCCTTGGCCCGGCAAAAGAATACCTGTCTTAGATAAGATACCAACAGATATTGTGTCGTTAAATTCTTTAATAAGCCCAGACTTTGGAGCATTCGTCATGAAGGCTATCAATACACGACATGAAAATCGTTTCAAGACAGCAAAAGAGATGTTGGAATCTTTAGAGGCCATTGGAGAATCTGGAATAGCTAAGAAAACAGAAGTCGCTGTCCTTGACTATAACGGACAAGAGCTGCAAATAGTTGATTATATCAATAGCCTTTATAGCCAAAGCCAAGGAGGAAATGCTGGAACACGTGCAGGATGGAAAGGCAATAACATATTGGATAAAGAGACATATACAAAGACAAAGTTAGATACCGACCTACTTTCTGCAATTAAGGAAGGAAAATATCGTCTTCTGATTATTACAGGAAATGCCGGTGACGGTAAAACGGCATTCATACGTCAGGTAGAACAATGTAGCGATGAGATTGAGTATTTTGACGATACTCATAATGGAGCCCGTATTCTCTTGAATGGAATTGTATATCAGACTAATTATGATGGTTCTCAGGATGAAAAAAATATGAAGAACAGCGATGTTCTAACTGATTTTTTCAAACCATTTGAAGGATTATATGACAATTTCAATCAAGCATCAGAAGGCCGCATTATTGCTATCAATGAAGGTAGATTAATGGACTTCCTTGAAGGATCTCCCGAACATAAATTCCTCTATGATGCTATTGATGAATACTTTTATAAAGGTGGAATCGCCAAACTTCCTGATGGCGTAATGATTATCAATTTGAATCTACGTTCAGTAACAGCAAAGGACAATAATGGCAACTCATTACTACGTAAACAAATCAAGGCTTTGACGTCTCCTCATCTGTGGAGCAAATGTAGAACTTGTCCATTAGCGAGTAAATGTTTTATTAACTTTAACGTTAGCTCTTTTAATGATTCTGCTGTAGGAAACGAAATTATCACTCGTCTCGAGTGGATTGTAAGAACCATAGTGTATAAACGAGAAGTTCACATTACTATGCGAGACTTGCGCTCCATGATAGCATGGATGCTGACTCGCGATTATACTTGTGACCAAATACCAGCCCTCATTCAAAGAGAAGAAGACATAAAATCCAAACTTGAAGAAGTTTCAGACGCTTCTGCAAAGGCTGTATTACAGCAAGAATACGAACAGATACGCCTTGAAGAGTGGCTTAGGTTATATTTTAATGTTACGGCGCCTGAAAGTGCTTATTTCCATCATTTACGATCTGAGGATAGAATCATTAAATTGTTGCGAGAAACAGATATTGCAAATGTTGCCATTCCAGATAAGGATAGAGATTTGTATTATCGTGACAAAAATGAACTTGATTATTTGGCTTTTGCCTCTCGTTCTACGACATCATTGTTAGATGAATTCAATTCATTGCTAACAATAAAGCCAAGTTATGACATGTCTCCTAAGGAGATAGAGTTCTTAAAGATACGTCATCAAACTTTTATCAGACACCAATACTTTGAGGGGAAAGTCGATTACATGCAACGGATGCCGTATCAATCCATTAAAGATTTTTATACTATTCTAAATAGTAACGATACTAATTGGTTAGCTGAGAAAAAGCGTTTAGCTTATGCAATCTCTTGCAGTGAAGGATGTTGGAATCCGGGAATTTCAACTCAGCACCTGCTCCTATCTTCTTCAAGAGTAAATGATCCAAGTGGAAAGAGCTATCGAAGATTCCCGCTTGAAGACTTTGACTTGATGGTAGATACAAATGAACGCCTTACAGAGTTTCTTGAACATGAACATGATAATTTTATATTCAGGTACAAAAAGAACCATTCTGTTCAACTTACAGTGTCACTTGATTTGTATGAGATGTTGTACTATATCAAGAACGGATTTAGTCCGTCAATAAGCGATCTCAGAGGACGCTTTATTGAGTTACAGGTCTTTAAGAACCTACTTGCAAGCGAAACCTACACTGAGGTCATTGTGACGAACAATGAAAAATCTTATTACAAGATTTCTTTAGATAGAAAAACTATGCAACTGATAGTTGAACCATTAAAAAAAGAGGAGGAATAAGCCATGCAAATGCCTATTATTGACAAAGAAGAAAAAGCCTTCCGCGATCCATATATATTTGCTTCAGATGTAAAAGCTATTACAATTGACAATGTTTTAGTAAATCTATTCATGCTCATGCGTAATAATGGAGCACGTATCAAGCTAATGTTAAAATCTGGAAAATTTCATGACATTAGATCGCTAAAGGAATATTTCATGATTTTAGAAAAGGAGCATTGTGTATCTGGCTATTCTGATAATCAAGAAGCTATTGAAAGTTGGCTTAGAAGTAGCCTTGTGAACATGGTGTATCGTGGCAAGGCGAAAGAAAATGTCGCATCTATGCGCCCACTACATTTGGAAAGCTACAGAATAAGGAACATTAAACACACAAAAGATTATAATTCTGCAGATCAGTTATTTATCATGTTAAGTCAGCGTCCAGAAGTTATGAAAGCTCTCAAAGATTATCTTTCAATCGGTTGGGACAATTCCAGCCGAAAATTGGTGGATAATTCGACTTTAGATGTTGATACTGCTGGTATTCTTCATTTAATTAAACTTATTGATATTGATACAAAAGCATCATCGTCTCAAATAGTTATTAAACCACTATTAGAAAAGCAGTCCAATCTTTTCTGTGATGACATAATGCGTCTTTTGGCATATCAACATAGTATTCCACGTTCAGTATTTATTGACTACCTGCGGATACTGGTTGGATTTCATCTGTCTCTGTATTTCCAAAAGCTCATATACCTGTTGCCTAAAATGGTTAAGGAAGGAATAGTTGATGTTGTGGATGATTGGAGTCAGGTGGTAGATTTGACGGATAAGCTTGAAAGCGGCGTTGCTCCTATAGCATGTGCAGATATGGATAAAACATTTAATGGGTTAATTGATTATATCAAAGCCTCATACTCCATAAAAGTTATGCGACGAATAGTGACTCCTCACGCTTCTGTAGCAACAGCTCTTTCAATGATAAAGAATCCAGCTCTTGAAATCAACGCTGATATAAATGCCAATCTACGTAATATATTCAATAAATATTATGCTAATGTAAAAACGGCAGAAGAACAGCAGGAAGCAGAACAAAATGTAAAGGAACTGCAAGAATATCTTCAATTTGAAGAGACTCCTCTTGATAAATATGTACAATGTTTAATGAAAGTTGGTGCTGCGTATCAATTAAGGTATTCACGAGATTTCATTGATAAAGCTTCTATGAAAAATGAAGCGTCAGCATTCATCATAGATGGAAGAAGCCGTAAACATAGAAGACGTGGAGCTATTGGATCAAAATTATTAGAAGTATTGGTACAATTGCTAGTCATCGACCAAACTCCTTCAGGAGGCTTAGAATCAAGACCACTAAGTATTCGCCAACTTGCAAAAGAAATACGGGACAGATATGGTTTAATAATTGATGGCACAGATGAACCTCGATTTAAGGACGCCGACATTAAGACACATCTGGCATTCAAAGAAAACATGAACGCACTCAAGAACAAATTGCGGCAAATTGGTTTCTACACGGATTTAAGTGATGCTTCTTCTTTACAGAAGATTCGTCCGAGGTATAAGTTCAACCATTAATAAAAGAAACAATGAATATAATAAAAGCATACTACGATCATATCCTTGACATATTCATGGAGGTATATGGCAAAAGCATAGAATCTGCGCAACCAGGTAATTGCATGAAAGTCACAAGTCTGTCTTTAGACATATTACGTGACTTGTATACCCGTTTGTCTCTGCTTAACACCGAAACTCTATTCTATATACTTACAGAAGATCCCGGTATGACGGGAGCAGAGTATATAACGCCTACTAAGTTGATTGAGCTCCGGAATGATTTAACAAAATCCATTTTAGTGCTCATACCTGTTAATAGCTCAACATCGGCTGAGGACTCTTATGGTAATGCTACGTTTAGGGAGCTAAGCATTTCAGACTTTGATGAAATACTATATAAGAAACTTCAAACACAATTATCTGGCAAACAAGCTATAAAAGAGGCATTAAATTACGCAGGAAAAGATCTTGACTGTACACTGCAGGATAAGATTAAATACCTGCTGTATGTTATCTTAAATGGGGGAACAGATGAAGCAATTGGAAACGGGTTATATTTACTAAACCTGCTTCCTGACTCCTCTTTAGTTTCAAAAAAAGAGTATATTCCTCAGTTTCTTGTCAAAAACGATGAGTGTATATCTGTAATGGCTGATTATTCAATGGCTATTGCAGATAGAATTAGTGCAATTCCTGTAAAACCAGGAACAATTCAACAAGAGGCAGCAAAATTTTTGCGTGAGAATAACTCACTAATTAACAGAAAGGACTTATGCGCACAAGTTTTGGAGAACTATCCTCAGTTAAATTTTTCTAATTGGTATAGCTATCTAAAGAACATTACTGAATTAGGTGTACTACATGTAACAAAAGTTGAATTAGGTGGTAAAGTCTTTCACCTTGACGGCGAAGACATAAAACTTAAAATGGAACCGAGTAAAGGAGCCAAAGTCAAGCTACGAATCTACTTCTCCCCCAAGCCCAGTGCTTATACCGAACTAAAGAAAGTAAAGATTGCCATCATGAATGGCGATGGCTTCTATAAAGAGACTGATGTTGTAACAAAAAAAATATCAGAAAACAACAAGGATTATCGTGACATAACTTTTTCACTGAATAACGCCTTTGAGAACGGAACATATTTTTTCCATGTATATGCAGAAAACAATGACGGTACTGAACTGAATGTATCAGACGTGTTCAGGGATGAAACTATTCAACAAGAATGGGAAAAGGTTAAAACAAGCGGTAATATAAGTAAGGAAGAGTTTCAACAACAGACCAGACGACTGCTGACCTCTGACAGTGACACGTTCTTCTTGCAAGTCGTAAACGCTACGGATGAGCCGGAGGAAACAGGTACTCGTATGAAAATAAACAATGTCCTTCAAGCTTATTTCCGCTATCGTATAGAACTCAATCGAAAAGGACAGGAACTTACTACTCCTCAAAGACAAGCAATAAATGACAAATCAGGGAAAACATCTGACGATGAATATAAAAGTTGGCAGTTTGCAACGCATATAAAAACATTTCAATTACGATATGATACAAACAACAACTATCAGATTCCACTTTCAATCAAGCTTCTTGAATTGGAAGAGACGATTCTAAAAAACAGCAAAAAGCTGGGTTATATAGATGCTATAATATCAGATAACTATACAGATGAGACTCTCAAATCAATAATTCTGAGAGAAATAGATGATTTGCAAATACCTGAATCTCTTATTGAGAAAAGAGTGTCTTTATTTGAAAGTATTCTTAATTCAGCACCAGACAGGACTGGAGTAATTGAGACTTACGAAGTATTTAACCACATCGGCGACATAAAGGAGTATATTCATGAATATCATGCATGGCTAAAATCTCTTGAAGAAAAGAATATAAGTCAGTCATTAGCTGTTCTCATACAAAGTATTGATACGGTTTCTCTTCAAATAGAGATGCCAGATGACAGAATTGCTCATACAAAACTGCTGACACCTCTACATCCTATCAGACTGGGATGGTTAGTCAATATATATGAGCAATATGAAGAATGGGAAACCAAAACTGCAGAAGATTCTCGCTACAGAAAGCCTGATGTTTGGTATAAGAAGTTGGATAACTTGTTCTATGGAGATTTACTTCAGGATGTTGCTCCATTAGTTATGCGCGACATTCATAATGAGGACTATCTCCAATATGTTGGTGAACTATGTTTTGGTTGGGGATTCTATGTTAATCCTCAGCAGTCAGGTGATGATACCTTCTCTACAGGATTTCGCCAGCTAAAAGCATATGTGTCCCAATTACTTAATATTGGTGTTCAGTATCGTATAGATTCTGATGTAAACAAGCAGATGGTTTATCGTCTGATTTGGAAGTATATAACACAGCATCCTTACACAAACAAGCTTATTATCAATATATTCAATGCCGGCGATGCAGCTGTTTTCGCTGACAACCTTGTTATGCTTGAACGTGATACCGCAAATACGCCTTTTGATATTCATTACGAAATCAGAATGTTTTGCGATGATAAGCGCTTTCCACAAGGAGAAGCATTAAGAGACTTATTGAATCCGGATACACAAGTTTCAGAAGAAGCAGAGAATTTTTCTCAGGCAGATGATAACAGGCTATTCCCGAAATTGCGTTTCTCGGTCAATAGCGTGGATGAATTTACCAATGACCCTAATAAATATCCTGCTCATCTTTCTTTCTTGGTAAATCCATTCCCGACAAAAGCATCGCTTAAACGCTCAAACACACGGCAACAGTCATTTTTCTTAAATGGCGTTATCACCCGTCCGATAATTCAAGTAGAAAAAGCGGAAAAGGGTTACATGTGGCATAGATATATCTCTGAAGCACCATTAGCAAATCCTGTGTCAAATTTTTCTAATGAAACTCAGGAACTTTTTTCAACTCTTCAGTGGATAGTTGCAAACTCTATGACTACAGATCATGAAGCATCTGTACCATCACTTACGCTTAGCATCAAAGATAAAAACTCCATCCTACTGTCATATGTGCATGATATTAGTGACTGGGTAATAACTTTTGATAAAAACATGGGACCGGAATTCTATGATATTCCATGCAGAGAAGGTGAAACTCCGTATCTTTTAGATTACCTTCCGAGTGTGGAGTTAAATGGTATTTCATCATTCCTGACTTGCAGACCGACATCAGAAATAGAAGGATTATTAGTGCCTCATTTTAAAAACTTTGGTATAAACTTGAGTGATAAAGAGTCATTTTTTGAACTTTTAGCTGATATTCGTTCTGTTTCAAGTAGTATGATAATGCAACTTGGGAGCACCAGGAACAAGGCTTTTGAAGTGTTGGGTACAACCTTGATGAAACGAATGTTACGAAAAAAAGATCTTCTTTCTGATTCATTTATAATTCCTATAGATCTTCACCAGGAGTTATTCCGAGATATGGATGCAGAATCACACGAGCGTGCAGATAACCTATTAGTTGATTTCCATACAAATAAAAGAGAGATTGTTTTCACAGTAATTGAAATCAAATGTCGTCAAATCTTATCTGATGATGAGCTTTCAGCATTACAGGAAAAAATGCGTCACCAAATAGACAACACTATTTTAGCTCTAAGAAAACGTTTTGACATTGATTTTCAAACTCCAGATCGACTGGACCGGGAGCTGATGACACTTGAATTGCAGTCTCTGCTCATGTTTTATTCAAAACGTGCAGCAAGGTATCAATATCTCAATGAAGAAACAGCAGATGAATATGAGAAGTTTATCCTTTCTTTGATTCAAGGAAATTACACAATCAGATTCAAGAGGCTCGGATTAATATATCAATTCGGTAGTACGGAATATCAACGGAAAGATGACATGAATGAGATATTATACTATATCATGGGGAAGCCTATGATTGAGCGTATTCTCGATAAAGACATGTCTGTCAAGACAATTGATCTGGAAATGATGAATGCTGATTACGATTTCCGCACTGCCTTTGAGACATCAGATCGATTGATGCGCGAAGAATCTTTTAAAATAAGTCATAACGATGAAGAATTACCACCCATAGAGACAGAAAATGTAGAGTCTTCTAAAGAATCACAAGAAGATATTATTGATCCTTCTGAACATGAGGAAGTAAAAGATGAACCTGATTCCGAAGAAGATCCAGTTAATGAAAATTCTTCTGATTCGGAAGAAATAGACTCTGACAGTAACGAAAAAGGACAAGGAAACAATGTAAAGACAACTTCAAAAGAAGGAGAGAAAACTGATTATAAGGCACCAAGCTACGATATTCTTATCGGTAAGACTAGCGGAAGTGAACAATATGGTATTCTTGGTGAAAGTATTAATGGTCACAAGAAAATTGCCATTGATCTGAGTGAGACGAATACGATAAGTCTTTTTGGTGTTCAAGGTGGAGGTAAAAGCTATACAATCGGAACTATCACTGAGATGACCCTAAAGCAGTTCCCCAATATAAACCTCTTGCCGGCACCTATGGCCAGTGTCATCTTCCACTACAGCGAAAGCATGGATTATGCGCCTGAATTTACCTCGATGATTTATCCAAATGATGAAGCTGGTCAGTTGAAGAAGCTTAAGGATATTTATGGAGCAGAGCCTGATAATATTAATGATGTCATTATGCTTTGTCCTATTGACAAATTAGAGGAAAGGCAGGAAGAGTATCCTTCAATAGAAATTCATCCTATTGCATTCCATTCTACAGACTTAAATGTTCAAGATTGGATGTTCCTACTGAAAGCTGTTGGAAATGAGTCCACTTATATAAATCAGCTTCGTGCTATAATGAGAGCTAACCGAAAAAATCTCAACCTTAATAGCTTAAAGCAGAGTGTTGATGCGTCTCCATTACTTTCTGCTTCACAAAAAGCATTAGCACAACAACGTTTATCTTTTGCTGAAGAATATATTGATGATAGTCGAAAACTGGGTTCTTTACTCCGTCCAGGTCGCTTGATTATTGTGGATTTGAGAGATGAGTTTATTGACAAAGATGATGCCCTTGGCCTTTTCGTAATAATGTTGAATATATTCGCTGGTGTTAAGGAATATCAAGGAATAAGATTCAATAAATTCATTGTTTTTGATGAAGCTCATAAATACATGGACAACAAGGACTTGACAAGTACTATTGTCACTGCTATACGAGAAATGAGACATAAAGGAGTGTCAATGATGATAGCAAGTCAGGATCCAATGAGCCTACCAACAGAGATAATTGAACTTTCGTCGATAATGCTGATGCACAAGTTCAATAGCCCTCAATGGGTTAAACATGTACAAAAATCTATAACCCAACTACAAACATTATCATCTTCAGATATGGCTACATTAATGCCTGGAGAAGCTTATTTATGGGCAACTAAATCTACTGACAAAGGAGTAACGAGCCGTCCTATGAAAATAAGTACAAGGCCAAGAGTGACCAAACATGGAGGTGATACAATTAAAGCCGTATAATGAAAGTAATTAAATATAGTAATATAGGATGTCGTGAAATAAATCAAGACTGTCTCGCATCATTGTCGTTCGATCATGATAAAAGTATTCATATTGTAGCAGATGGTATAGGTGGATATGACTGTGGAGAGATAGCTTCAAAGATAGTATGTGAAAGTTATATTCATGGATTAGTCAATAATCTGTCTATAGATGAAGTGACTAAGGAGGTTTCAAGAGATATTCAAACAGAATGCAGGAACTTAGGTGTCTCCAAGATGGGAAGCACTGTTGCTGCTGTATTCCTGAACGGCTTACAAGCTTCAATTTTTTGGGCTGGAGATTCAAGAGTTTATGTCTATAGGGATAAAAATCTTTTATATAAAACAGAAGATCACTCATTATTGAATGATTTAAGCCGTGTAAGAGAACTCACTTTTGACGAAAAAAAACGGTACAAGCATATAATAACACGCTCTATCATGGGTAATGTTGATGACAAGGTTGATCATGACAAACTCGATTTATGCTTAGGGGACGAAATTCTAATATGTACGGATGGCATGTATAATGAATGTCCTATTGATTATTTAATGGAATCAATCCGCATGGATAAACTTGACATAGAGAAACAAAATGATAGTTTTACTGACAATCACTCATTTATATACATATTGTTATGAAAATTGAATGTGACAAAGTCATAACCATAGATAATTTTGAGGAAAAGTATTCTATGTGGCAAGGACGAACACTGACCGTCATGGGAGAATACATAAAAGTTAGTCAGCCAGGTATACATTCTCGCTATTTTGACACAATATATTTGTTCGAAAGCACCGGAATTATGACTGGTTTTAAGTATGATGGAGTCTTACCAGAATGTTATATCTCAACCCAAGACGGTTTTGAGTCAGATTGTTATGTCGATGCAGCACCATACTTATTTCAAGATAAAGATAGGATATTCGCAGTCGTAAAACGTAGCTATAGAAATGTCGATCTTCGCAAACAAGTTATTGGATTGACAATAATCGACACAAGCAATTTGATGCCTCTTGATGAACGATACACATGGCCAATGTGGGAAAGTATTGAATCTATACATAATGGTGCAGTGCTTATCAAAAAAGGTGACTACTCTTATGGACTATCAAGCATTGATAAATTCCCCGCATGTAATCTTGTAAGAAACGCCTATTTAATCAAACAAGATATCAATGAAGAAAACGTTTATCTTGTTTACGGTTCAAGTATGGCAGCAGATATGAAACGGATAGATTTTACAAAGAAACTAATTAAAATCAAGTAGATATTATGATTCTAAACAGTCTGATAATTGATGCAATAAAGAAAAAGTCAGGACTATGTTTTGACAAGGCAAAGGACTATGATATCTTATGTGATAAAATATTTTCATCAACAAATAGAACAATAGGCGTTAATACTATTAAGCGGCTAATGGGATATATAGTAGATGACCGAAAAACGAATGAATATACATTGAATACTGTAGCAATGTATATGGGGTTTCAGTGTTGGAATGACATGTATGGAGCTTTTCGTTTAGATAGTGAGTGGAATTATTCTGATGATACATTATATGTTCAAGATTTACATTTAGGCTCTACTATCAAGATTAAGTACTTGAATCGCACGATTATATTTCAAGTTATCACATTTAAAGGGATTCAGGCTCTTAAAGTAATTGAAGCAACCAATAGTAGTTTGAAAGTAGATGACATTCTATTTGTAGAACATTTAAGAAGAGGAGAAATTCTCGAATCAAAAGTTGTCTACAGAGGAGACAAAATAGGTAACTATCGTACTAATGGTGAAATTTTGGAGATGGAAGTTATTAATGAGTAGGTATTATTTCTTGTCAAGTGAGGAAAAGAAAAAAATAACGAGTTATGACAGATGCGTTTAAAAAAACAAGTAGTGGACAAATATAAAGGAAGCATCATCTTTTGCTGTTTCTTAAAGGAAGATGCAAAAATTATGAAAGACTTATAAAATGTTTCATCTTTCACACTTAAAATTATGGTTAAAATCAATTTAGATAATTTTAAAAACTCTGACGGAAGTGTATTCGTTTATCGGCCTAAAGTGTTCTTTGATAATTTGTGTTTTGAATATACCGAAAAGACTGTAGATGAGAAATTAGAAATTCTATCAGAATTAGTTATTAATGGTCTGGATCTTGTTTCTGAAATTGAAAAATATATGGAAAATCGTTCACCTGGCACCATAACATCCTTAAAGGATACATTAGCATACTATTTCTTGTACCTTAGAGGTGAAGATCCATATTCTACTGGATTCCATGGATTAGACGAATTTTCAGAACCCCAATTAGCTGCCATGCTCCAAGAATCATTAGAAGCGCATTACAATGATATATGCTTCAAAAATAGCATTAATATATTGTAAACCAATTACATGTATAATATGATACAAGATAAAGATACTAATTTCGTTTACATATCGAACAAGTTGAGTCTTTGGAAAAACTATAGTACGTTTTGCAATGAATTGATGTCAGTCATGGATGAATTGAAAATTCCTTATGGAAAAATCTATGATGCAAAAGATATTTGGGCAAGAGATTTCATGCCTATTCAGATAGAAGAAAATGTTTTCTTAAAATACCAATATGCACCGGATTACCTAGTCAAAATTGAAAAGAGAAAGTCATACATAACAGATTGTACGGAAGCGTGTCGAAAATTAGGCATACAATATCGAGAGACTGACATAGTAATTGATGGAGGTAATGTTGTACTATGTGGTGATAATGTTATTATGACCGATAAAGTTTTTGCAGAAAACAACAGGGATAAAAATGATGTAGACTTTCTCAAACAATTAGAAAACACTTTCGGGCATAAGGTAATTATTATACCATGGCACGCTACTGGAGCATTAGATGATGAAGAAGCTGATGTTTATGGACATGCAGATGGTTTTATAAAATACTGTGGAGGGAATCGTATTCTCATGGGCAATCATCGTGATTCTGATGAAGAAGAAGCTATTATGATTCGCCAAGTACTTGAAGAAAACGGTTATGTAGTAACTGAGATGTTATTTACAGTACAAGAGCCCAGATACGACTTAAATTGGGCATATATCAATTTCCTTCAAGTCGGTAACAACATTATATTACCGAAGTTTGGCATCAATGAAGATGAACAGGCAAAACGTTTTATACAAACAGCGTTTCCCTATTGTCGAGTACGACAAATAGACTGTAATGCAATTGCGAAAGATGGAGGAGCATTACATTGCATAACATGGAATATCTTCAACCCTGATTCTACTCCTATGAAGTAACAAAATTATATGGTAATGGCTACCGGGCGGGAGAACTATCCCTGCGGCAGCCATTTTATCATTTTGCTTCATTTGTTAGTTCATCAATATTGAATGTAAATGTATAATCATTCTGTACATTCTCAATCATAATCGGCATCATGATTGTCAGTTTCTTGCCAACTAATGCAGGAGCCTCAGAATTAAATGCTTCAGGCGTTTTATAGACACAAGGAACCAGATAACTTTCTCTCCATCCTCCATATTGACCCGTGATATAATATACATTATCTGTAGGTAATAGAATATCACTTATACTTGCTCCTTTAGGTATTGTAGTGGAAGGCTGAGAAGAATTTCTATCAATATACTTTACTCCAGAATGCATTACTCGTCCAACCTGCCCTTTTACATCAACATAGCTGACATCATCCCAATTAATTTTTAAAGTATGTCCGGATTTGTTCTTTAACGTGAAATTAAATTTTTTCAAACCGACGTACCAAATTATATCAATATAATCGTCTTCGTAACGATATTTATTGACGCCCTCTTCATTGAAACTTACTACTTTTGTTTCACCGAATTGCTGCTTTGAATCTGCCGGACTTTCAACTTCAGATAGTCCAATTGAGTAACTGGCCACATAACTCTTAAATGTGCCGCAAGAAGTGAACGGTAATACACCTGCGAGTAGAAATAGCATTCTTAAATTTCTCATGTTCATGATTGTATTATATTATGTTTTGCTGCAATATTGCGACCACAAAAGTATATTGTTTTATTGGAGATGACGAAGAAATTAAAAACATGGACAAAGATGGACGAAACTGACATGATTTACGATTCTGTTGCTAACATAAGAACACAAGACCATCGAATAGACGTTATATAATCCAATAAGAATTGTGGGTCTATATATTCACCATTTTTTTTAAGTGTTATATGAAGATGTTCTCCTGTACTGCGACCAGTACTTCCTGTAATCCCAACAGTATCCCCTGCCTTGACTGTCTGGCCTTGATAAGCAAAAGTGCGTGAAAGGTGGCAGTAGCTTACTGTAAAACTACCGTGCTTGAGTGTTACATATTTACCTGAGACCCTATCCTGTCCGACCTTCACCACTTCACCGGCCAACATTGCAAAAACTCTTGAACTCCTTGCATGAAGATCCAAGCCATTATGGAATTTACGTTTCCCAGAAAAAGGGTCTTTCCGGTAGCCGTATGATGAATTGATTTTTATGTTCGACAACGGATAGCTAACACTCATAAAACGTGCTTTCAGTTCTATTATAGAATCATTCTTCAAAGAATCATTCAATATCAAACTGTCCACAAGAGAAGGATTTATCTCTTGCGGATTTTTTGTTTTGTTTGCTGGGTGATTATACAAACGTCCAACCGTATTAAACTGAGCTTTTATTGTGGTACCTGACATCAACGACAGAAGCACCATCATGAGTATATTTCTAATATTCATGAGGCAAAATTACATATCTCCATTACCATGAGTTAAAACTCATATACTGCAAGTAATTTTTCTAACTTTATTTATGCTAATAGTATGATTTTAATCGATAAATCATACTTCTTTCATAATGATATATAAAACTTAAGGTATGATATACCCATTCTTCTGATTCTCTAATCACACCTTTTATTTTTGTTTCTGAATTAACTATTAATAAAGTACTTCATAAGAAAATGAAATACTGTTATAGCAGAAATAATAACGCATTAAAAAAGGTAACAAATGATTTACAACTTTGATGAGAATGAAATGCCCTACGGCACTCTCGAACGTTTTGGACTCACACAGGAGATGATTGAGGATCTGCCGACAGACATTTTGCAAAATATTCTCAATGGCCGGCATTCTCCAGTCTTACCTGTACACATCATTGCTGATGATGGTGAAGAAGTAAAGGCAAGAACACGATTCTGCCTTGTAAGAACGCCAGAAAGCAATGTAGATGTTCTCTTCTTTCCGAAACTTGACGAGTATGATTTAAAAGTATTCAATGAGCAGCAGAAGCAAAACCTTCTTGCAGGCAAACCCATCATCGGACATTTGGAAAGCAACGAAACGGGGCACGAGCTTGGCACCAAATGTTTCTTCCAGCTTGACCAGGATAGCAAACAGGTACTGAGCGTGCCGACACCAGTCATAGGTAGGAACATTCAATACCTTACCGACCGCTATCATCTTACGAGTACTGAGATGCAGAAACTACAGAACGGAGAAATTCTCTCAATCATTGAAGACGATGAAGAGATTTCCATCGGTATCGATTTGAATTCAAATACGGGTATCCGTCTCGCTGCAGGTAATGAACAGGTCTGGCGCAGAGAAGCCAAACGGGAATGGGACAAATACAACTTCGGCATTTTCGGTTGTTGGACCATGGACGAAAATGGTAATCTTGACTATATCCATGAGGAGGACTACTCTGAAGAAATCTGGAATGAGCAGAAGAAACAAGGTATGCGTATGATGCAGCGATAAACCAAAATAACAACCATCAATAACAAATTCAATATGGCAAATATCAAATACTATCCAGAAGACGAGCTTGTGCAGAAAGTACAGAGTGGAGAATACGGTTGGCTCGATTACATCAATCACCACTCACCTGAATGGCAGGAAGAGTACACCGAATTCTGTAATGAAAGGAACCTTGTAGTCAATGAAGAATCTGCCGAAGATTTTATCGAATGGAAAGGCGAATTGATTGAAACAGGCGAATAATAAACATTTAAAATCAATCACAATATGTCAATCAGATCCAATGCACTACCAGTAGGTAGAGATTTATCACCTGAACTGCTGGATATCCTCCGTCGCAATGGTATGCAAGCACATATCATCCGACAAGGTGAAAACTATCTTCTGGCGGTTCAAGGGCATGACTCACCTCTCCTAACCTATCATATCAGTGCCAGACAGATAAGAGACTTGGCAGATTGGGGTACAAACTCGGCTAACAAAAAAGCCTATAACACCTTTGCTGATTTAGTGAAGAAAGACTTCTATATGCCAAGAGACTTTGTCCATGCCCGTAATGCCAACGGTCGTGTGGCGATGGGACTTCACGGCTACCGGATTGGTGTTGGCGAATACGGCAGACTGCCGTGGGACAGACAACGTGCCTTTATGATGATGGACCCGTTTCATGGACGATTCTTAGGATGGACACTGCGCAATCAGGAAGGCTTCCACATGCGCCGTGTCGGTGGTGCCATGTTCCTGCAGGGAGCCCCTATGGTTCCGGAACGTCCTGATTGCAGAATCAAACCAGGTGAATTACTCAATGGAGGCTATGGTTTCTATTATAAAGGAGGACAGCAAAACATGGTACAGCAACCTTCAGAGGATGTGCTCGCAGGATTGGAAGCAGTGATTCCACCTGTTGAAATACCTACCCGTCCACAGGAACCAGCAAAAACATACAAGGAACTTATCACCTCAGACGTATACTTCAGCAACGAAAAGTGGCAGAAATGTCTGTCTTCTCATGGAGTCATTATTGATGCCAACAGCAAGACACTGACCATTCAGTCGGCTACTACCCAGCATGTTCTTGTTTACGACCTGACGGATGAAGAAGTTACCCGGCTTACAGACAATTCCATCAAGAATGTGCCTGTACAGAACCGTCTGGACATCATCAACAACGTCATCAAAAATGATTTTTCAGATAGATTGACGATAGACATGCTCAATTCCAATGAACAGATAGCCCTGAATCTTACTCCTGAAGTGGAAGCAGAACTGAATGCCAGACAAGAAGTAGTGGCAGAACATGCGTTTCCTCTTACTCAGGGAAATGAATATGTCATTGCGGAGCAGGAAGACCGAAGCATCGCTCATGTGGATGGCAACAGTCTTTATGATATAAACCAAGATAAAGGTTGGTTTAGGGAAGGAAGAAACGGACGTGAGGTACAGGTGGACGACATCAGAGTTGAGCCTGTACGAAACGAGCAAGGAGAAATCCAGCAAGACGAAAAAGGCAATGCTATGTTCCGTATGACCGCTGTCATCAATGGTGAAAGCATCAGTCACGAGATAACCCAAAAGCAATATGACAAGTTCATGGCCGTAGATGACTATCATCGTATGAAACTCTTCTCTCACATCTTTGATGAAGTGGACATGAAGAATACGCCGGGTCATGGGAAAAATATAGGTGCCATGATTGGAGGTGCTCTACTTGCCGGCCTTACCGTTATGCGAGAACTCGGAAGAGACCGTTATGCTCCGGCTGTGTTCGTTGAGCGCCATCATGCACCTAGTCCGCACGTCTATTTCAAAGGAGGTGTGGATTCACCACAGGATCTTGCATCAAGAGCATTTGATGCCGGACTTAATGCAGCTGAGCATGGAGTCGGCTTAGGACATGGGAGATAAGACTTAACAATCATCATAGAACACAATGAACGAAGAGCAGAAATTTGAAGACTATCGCAACCGTCTTAATATCAGAGACGTGTTGACGGATGCAGGTTATACGCTTCACAAGCGGGACGGCTTGCGCTATCCTGCCTATGTGCGTCTGGATAATGATGGACGCAGAATCAGGGGTGACAAATTCATTGTCATGCCCAATAAAAACTGTTGTTTCCAACCTCCAACGATAAAGCTGTATTCTGTCACATCCTTCATTTGGGAACACCCGAATCTCTTTCCTGAATACAATCAAGGAATGAAAGAGTCTGCTCTTGTTCACAAAGTCTGTCAGCGGCTTTTGAATATTCCTGTGGAGCAACGTAACCAGAATGTGCTTGCTCCTACCCGTGATGCAAAGCCTTTCAATATCAAAGATTATAAGATTGAGCGATTTCATCCTGATGAAGCTGACTCTCAGAAACCTTTTTATGCTTTCTTCAAGTCAAGAGGAATCGATTTTGCTACACGTTGTGCTTTTCACCGTAACTTCTTTCTTGCTTCCAAGGCCGCAGACAATGGGGCAAGTTATAAGAACCTCTCTTTTCCCATGTATATACCGGGGCATCCTGAGAAATGTGTCGGTTTGGAAGAAAGAGGCTATCCACGTAAGGACGGCTCTGCACGAAAAGGCATGGCAGCCGGGACAAATGCAAGTGAAGGCCTATGGATGGCAAGTCCCAAAGACACGGAACTGAAAGATGCAAAAGATGTATATGTGTTTGAGAGTGCATACGATGCCATGGCATTCTACCAGTTGAGAATGCAGAAAGACTCCAGACTTGATTACAATGCAAGACAGAATCTGAAGTCTGCCGTATTTGTCTCTACCGGAGGAAATCCCAGCTACGGACAGATACAGGGAGTGGTCAAGGCTGCTCCCGGTGCTACTTTCCATCTTGGCTTTGACAACGACCTGGCGGGAAAACAGTTCGTCTTCAACTTTGAATCCATCGTACAAAAGATGAATCCGTTGCATCCTGAATCAGTCTCATCGGACATGAAAGGCTTCATTGAAAGTTTCAAGGAAGGTATCACATCCACCAAAGAGCTGCTTGACATTGACGATGACAGATATGCGGAGCTGCCTGAAGTACTACAGAAGCTTTACCTCGCTTATGACACAGCAAGAAATGAGGCATGGGAATACCATTATTCTCCCTTTTTGTGTAAGGAAGACAAGCAGGAAGCGGCTGAAAGAATGAACAAAGCCTATCAGGAGTTTAAGCAGGCCCTGTTTCAAAAACTCCATGTTCAGGACGGACAAGATCTGAATCCAATAGGAATAGTACGTGAACTGCCGTCTGAAGGCTATAAGGATTTTAATGATGAACTGTTGGAAAAGAAACAATACTCAATGACCGATGTCGTTGAGACAGCCTTTGACGAAAATGGTGTTTCTCTCACTGAAGAGAGAGAAGAAGAAAATGAAGAAACCAAAAAGAGCGGACTAAAACGATAAATGATATGACAGACTCAAACAGACGGTTCAGCATAATCACATTGCACCCTCACTGGGCGCAATACATTATCTCACAAGGCATGGCATTTCTTATCAGTTGTGCCCTGTTCTTGGCAGCCGGTCACGAAAGCATCACCTATAAGATGCCTTTTGTGGTACTCGGGGCAATCATGACGTGCATCATGCTCTACGGTTGTCTTTATCTACACAAACTGAGCTATATCATCACGTCCGAACAACTGATTATCCAACATGGTGTACTTATCAGGAAGAGTGACTACATTGAACTCTACAGGGTGGTTGACTTCAGTGAAAACCGTGGTATCGTGGAACAGCTGTTTGGATTGAAGACAGTCTCGATTTTCAGCGGAGACCGTTCCAATCCCAAACTGGACATATTTGGAATCAGGGAGCGGATTGATGTTGTAGGAATTATCCGTGAACGGGTTGAGTATAACAAACAAAGGAAAGGAATCTATGAAATCACGAACAGATAATATATCGCCAGAAGCCAAGACTTCCAAAGGCATTGCTTACGACAGCAGATGGATGATTATCTCGGCCATTGCTCTGACCTTGTTTCTATTATGTCTTGAAGGTCGTGCCCAATTGGTTTCCAGCAATCCGATGGAATATGTGGCCTTAGCCGAAGGTAATGAGCTTATCAACAGTCAGATCAAGAATCAGATTGAAGATCAGCAGAAGACGGCACTACTACAAAATACCATTGCAGCAGAGTTCACTCAGATAAGGCAATGGGAGAGAAAGTATAACAGCTACCTGAAAACTGTGTCTGGCTATGCTTCCACCCTCAAAGCCTGCAGTCATCTCTATGATGACGGTGTAAGGATATTCATCAATCTTTGTGATTTGAAGAAAGCCATATCACAAAACCCGCAAGGAATAGTGGCTACAATGAGTATGAATAATCTTTATATCGAAACAGCGACCGAACTGATCACTGTATACAGCATACTCAAAGATGCCGTAGCCAAAGGTGGAGCAAGCAATATGCTTACAGGTGCGGAACGCAGTAAGATTCTTTGGGAGTTGAATGACCGTATGGCACAATTCAACAAACGGCTTTCACAACTTACCATCAGCATCCGTTATTACACAATGGCCGATGTATGGAACAGAGCCACAGCAGGAATGATAGACAGGAACACCGCTGAGATTGCCGGTCAAGCTTTGAACAGGTGGCATAGATGCGCACGAATAGTAACACCATAAAAGATTATCAGGATAACACAATGAAACGCTTATTGCTGTTTTTTGCCATGCTTATTTCTCTCACCCTCCCTTTTGAAGGGCTGGGTGGGAGTTTTCTCCGGGCTCAGGGCAACGACCCTGTTTTGGCCGGAATGATTCTGGCATACACAAATAAGGCAGAAAAAGAACTGAAGCAGCAGGAACAAATGTTGCTTCTGGAATCTACAGGTCATCTGTGGATAAAGGAAGAAGTACAAGGGGTGACTGACCTGCAAAAGGAGTTCAACTCTTATTTGGATAACTTTCATAGCATCATCAGTTATGCGGCACAGATATATGGATTCTATCATGAAATAGACCGACTCGTGAAACACCTGGGAACTTTTAATGACCAGCTCCAGCACCAGACAGGAAATACCCTGGCAGTAGCATTGTCTTCAAGCAGGAATAAAATCTATAGAGAACTTATCATGAATAGTGTCGATATAGTCATTGACATCCGGCAACTGTGCCTCTCCGATACCAAGATGACAGAGAAGGAACGACTGGAAGTTCTCTTTTCCATCCGTCCGAAACTTAAACTCATGAATCAAAAGCTCAAAAGGCTTACGAGAGCTGTTAAATATACTTCACTCTCTGACATATGGGCGGAGATAGACTACAATGGCAGAAGTGAGGTGGACAAGCCCAATATTGTACAGAAATGCAAGGAAAGATGGAAGAGGAACGCAAAGCCAAAGTAAGTATTCAGGTATAAAGATAATTCAGGATAACAATTTAACAATCAAACTTTAAGTATGGGTTGGGGAGCATTATTGAAAGCAGCAGTCAGCTTAGGAGGAAGAGCTATAAAAGCTGTAGCTAAATCGGCAGGGGGTGCAGTAGTACATCCTCAGCAAACGCTAAAAGGATTAGGAAGCGCCACAAAGTCTGCTGCCATAGGTGGAAGCCTGGGCTACATTGGTTGGGAGAAACTGACTACAGACAAAAGCGTAGTGGGTATTGTCAGCGATGCTGTCATTGGCGAAGAAACGACACAAAAGATTGGAGATACAGTTTCGAATATAGGTGAAGGTATGAAAGAGGTGAAAGACTCTGTAACTGGTCTCACTGAAAATGTCAATGATGCCATCACCAGTGCAGACAGCAAATGGAGCGGTATGAGCAAGTTCCTACAAGGTATTTTCTCTGGGAACGGTGGAAACATGATGGGGAACTTTTTCAGCAATGTAGGCAAAGGGAATGTTTCCGGTCTGAGTCTCATCGGACTTGTAGTGGCCGCACTACTTGTTTTCGGAAGATTCGGATGGATGGGCAAGATAGCTGGAGCTGTGCTTGCCATGATGATGATAGGAAACAATGTAAATATGAACGAGGCACTTGCCAGTGAGAAGAAACGACCTGCTGCACAAAGTCAAGACGAAAGTCAACAGTCGGAGGTTGCGCAAGGCACTGGTGGCGGCAGACGAAGATGATAGTAAAATTTATAAACAGATATAATATGCAATATACACAAGAAATGATTCTTCGTTCAGACAGTGGATACTGTATGCCCTACGAAGAAAAAGGCCGTGACGTACAGATGAGTCTTGGCTACGGTAAACAGAAACATCCGCATACAGGGGAACCTTTTTTTCATCATGGTGTGGATTTCAAGGCCAACCATTATCTTCTTTCAGCAGTTGCAACAGGAAAGATTACTGGACTTGGGAATGATGCCGTACATGGTATCTATCAGGTGACACGCTATGGAGACTACGAGGTAAAATACGCACACCTCTCGAACGTTTTTGCCAACTACGGAAGTGAAGTCAAGGCCGGTCAGGTTATTGCCGTAAGTGGGGAAATACTCCACATGGAGGTCAGGTATAAAGGAGAAGAGCTCAATCCTCTGGAGTTCCTGACCATGATATACAGTAACTTGAAAGTCATGGAACAGAACGGACAACCTGGTGCAGTACCACAATTTGTGACACTGGACATGGATGTCAGAACCATGTATGACAAAGATAGTAAGGAGATAGAGAATCTGATGATGCGTTTTTTTCCGGACTACATGAAAGACATCAGTCTTGGAGCCTACACGTTACCGGAACATACACAGTTCACTTTGAGAAATATTCTCTCACTGTCGGCTACAAAAAATTACTTCTATGAAACCATCCCCAGTATGGCCAATCCATTAGGTATGGGCGCACGAAGTATACCGATTGCAGAACGGGTACAGAATCTGCTTATCGGTGATTTCCTGAACTATCTTGCACTGCGTCATCAGATATTCCTTTCCAGTTTAAGTGATCACGAAAAAAAAAAGCACATGAACTGGCCATAGCAAACAGTGGCCTTATTGATCCATTGGCAGAGCTCGATATTGATGTTCAAAGCTTCGATATTCCCCGTATGGTGAGCGTGTATCCGGATAAGTCCGGTATCAGATGGTGGACAAAAGCATGGTTCAATGGTAGTGAGAAAGGAGAAGCTGCAATAGAGATTGAACGTGAGCTTGCAATCAAGTTTATCAATGAAAACATTGAAAAGGATGAATGGCTGGAAGAATATTTCCCGAAACAGATGAAAGTATATCACAATGCCATAGAACAGACACGCGAGCAATTACTCAACCAGATAAATCTATAAAGGGCATATAAATTATCAATCATATAAAACAGCAACTCATGGCAGAGTCAGAACAAGATAGAATATTCAGGAAAAAGGTCATTCCAATCATGAACAAGGTCCGGAATGAACTGCAAGATAAGATGGCAGCAGAGCATAAAGAGCACACCTCATCATTTGCAGGATTGATGGCCAGTGCCATTGGTCCTGATGGTGGAATGTCTGCCAGACAGACACAGATGCAGTCTTTGCGTTACACAGGTGAATGGAACTCGAAAACGGCTGAAGATTATATTGAAATGGTCAAGAAAGAACTTCAACGCCAGCACATCACCGTTGATTCCGCCATGGAGAAAAAGATGATAGACAAGATGATTCAGGATAAGATTCCACGCTCATCCATTGAATACATCTTAAAGAAGGCAGCAACTAACACCATCTTTTATCTCCCCCAGGAAGTTGCAAAATCACCATTAGAACATCATATGGATACAGAAGCCGAAAAGAGATACAACCCATCTGCGTGGGAAAAGAACACAGGTATAATTCTCGGATCCGTAACTGATCTCGCATGTATGGGTGGAGCCGGTGGCGGTTGGAAAACAGCGGCCACATGGGTCGGCGGTGACTTCCTGTTATCTAAATTCTCTGACAAACAGGAAAACCGTTCAGACATACCTTCAATAGTGCGCCCGGGATGCGAGGAACAATATAGACAAGACCAGGAGAAAATGAAAAAGCAGTCAGAAGAAAAGCCACAGACTAAGACTTCATCAGCAGAGACTGCACCGGAACAAGAAGAAGCGGTCGAAGAGGAACAACCAACAGAAGAACAGACCTCCCCGAAGCCGGAACAGACCAATATGGACGGATGGCAAGGGTTGCTGACCTCTTTCGGACTCAATGGCATCAGCGACATCGGACACAATATCGGATATGTACTGGCTATGCTGCCTGATATGCTTGTAGGACTCTTCACGGGAAAAACAAAGTCAATCAATCTGAAGGACAATATGATGCCTATTGCCAGTATCGTTACAGGCATGTTCGTCAAGAATCCAATCCTGAAAATGATACTTATCGGTATGGGAGGACTCAATCTGCTGAACAAGGCCGGGCATGAGACTTTGGATGATTTCAAAGCACATCAGCACCCTGAAGCAGGAAACAGCCCAGTGAATTATCGGGTTTATCCTGATGAACCGCTCAATCCACGGATTGTCAATCCTCAGATTAGGTCCAACTGTCTGATTGCTACAATGGACAAGGTTCCTTGCAGCATCACTTTGCCGGATAAAGTTGTGGATGCTTATCAGCATGGAGCTTTACCTCTCAACACACTTGCAAATGCAATACTGGCCAAGAATGACCAGATGCGTCAGATTGCTTCTGAAAACTATGAAGCAAGCGAACGGCAAACAATAGCAAGACCACTTGCACAAAGATAAAAGGATAACAATATAATAATCAGACTTATGGAAGAGAAGAACCAACAAGAGAAAATGGCAATAGTACGTCAGGTTGAGCTGTTTGAGAATGCTTTCAATAAAGCCAAAGAAAATGGTGGAATGTGGCTTGAAAACGATGGTCGCAAAGCACCGAAACTATATCTGAAGCCTTTGCAGATTTCTGCTTTCAATGCCATCATATTAGGAATGCACAGCGACCAGAATGGATACAAAACAAATCAATATACGCTTTTTTCTGAAGCAAAGAAACGCGGTGAATCTGTCCAGACCAAAGAAAAGGGAGTACCTTTTCTCTGGTATAATTGGAATGAGTATGTAAACAAACATAATCCTGAAGAGAAAATCAGCCGCTCAGACTATCAAGCACTGCCAGCTGACAAGCAGGAGGATTATAAAGGAATCAGGAACCGTGAAGTCCGCTCACTTTTCAATATCGAGCAGACCACACTCCCTATGGTTGATAAAACTACATTTGATACAGTAGTAAAAGAGACCGGTCCTCTGAAAGACCGTACAGATATAGAGTCAGCTTCGAATGAAATCCGTCAGGGTGTCGAAAATCTTCTGGAACAGTCACGAAAAAATTTGGTTGATATACGCACTGATACTACAGGTGTAGCGCATTACGACAGCAAGAAGGATATTGTCTTCCTGCCACCTACTTCATCTTATGAATATTATGAAGACTATGCCAGAGATGCAGTATCCATGCTTATATCTGCAACAGGACACCAACAGAGGCTCGCCCGTGAAGGAATGGTAGTCAAGAACGACAAGATTTCAGAGGATGCCGTGAAGCAAGAAAGGCTGGTTGTGGAAGTAGCTTCAGCTGTTAAGCTGCAGGAGTTGGGTATCTCAGCTAAACTCTCTCCGGACAGCATGAAGATGACCAATTATTGGATCAGAGAGCTGAAAGAAGACCCGCATTTGTCGGATATTCTGGAAAGAGACGTAAACAACGCTATAGATATGATTCACAAGGCTGAACGTGGTGAGAAAGTAGAGCTTAACAACAGAGTCCTACAGAATCAGATAGCAGATATTAAGCACATTCTTCCCAAACACTATTATGTAGCCGATGAAATCAAGACATTGCCCAACATAGATACAAAAGAGTTCGTGGTTATAAAAGAACCTGAACAGAAAATGGCTGATGTGGTTCTCCCATCTGGAGCTTCATTAGGAGTCGAGAATGAGATTCCTGGAATGAACAAAGGCCGTATCGAACATGCACTTCAAAAAGAGGGATATGAAACGGTTACATTCTACAACGTAGATGGTTCTATGGGGTATCGTCCCGATGACAGTTTCTTTGACGGCAAGGAAGTTTCCGTGAACCGCATGAACAAGTGGAATTTAGAGACCCTTACACTACTTGATGTGTCTGATGCCGTCAGACGATCCGGCGCAATAGACTTTGAAAAGATACTCATGTTACGTAATGACGAAGGGAAATGGGCACTCTATCTGAAGCCCGAAAATGAAAAGAGCTTCAGCGTTTACCCCGAGAAGACAGATCTGAACCTTTTCTTTACCACAATAAAGCAAGGTGACGAAGAAACTTCAGAAAAAGTACGTCAGGATTTGGCCCAGAAATACTATATGGCCGCCCAGAACAGTCCGGACATTAAGGTTGACCTCTTCAAAAGTGATGCAACAGCAGAAGAACTCGCAAGGATAGACCGTGTGAATATATTCAAGACCAAAGGTACTGAGAGTACTCCCAGTGTGATATTATGTATGCCCACAGTCAACGGTGAAAAATTGAAGGCTCGTGAAATTAGTCCACAACAATGGCAACGTATGTGGCTGGCAGAAGATATGCAAGATTACAAGAAACATCTTGCAGCAAGTCTTTTTGCCGATGTGCTCCGTAAGGACCGTACAGATGCTGTTGCAGTAGGTACGGATAAATCAGAACAGGAGACTCAGTCAAAAAATCCAAATCAGCAAACGGAAGTATATGAGGAACAGACCGAAGAGAAGAGCAGACAGAGTGAATCTCATGGGCCATCCGAATCTAAGGGCAATAAGAGCAAGGATGAAAGTCCCAAGACAGAAACAAAGGTAACCACCGAACTCTCTCCGATGCTGAAGCAATTCTATGAATTAAAATCGAAGCATCCTGATGCAATTTTGCTCTTCAGATGTGGAGACTTCTATGAAACTTACAGTAACGATGCAGAGAAAGCAGCCAAAATACTTGGAATCACGCTCAGCAAAAGCAATCACACAAAAGATGCTGAAGGAAAACCTCTTATGATAGCAGGGTTTCCTCACCATGCGCTCGATATTTACCTTCCTAAACTGATCCGTGCCGGTGAGCGAATTGCCATCTGTGACCAATTGGAAACTCCCAGGCAAGAAAAAGACGTTACTGAAAAACAGAAAAATGAATCCGACAATCAGGAAGAGAACAAGGTTTCAAGAATGCACAGATAACATGTAACCGCAATGTCAAAGAATCAAGAATATATCCAACAATATGCAGAGTATGCCATGGAGCAGATGCGCAGATATGGCATACCTGCCTCTGTCACACTTGCACAGGGTATCTGTGAAAGTGCCAGTGGTCAGAGTGAACTGTCCCGTAAGGGAAACAACCATTTTGGGATCAAAGCTACTTCCAGCTGGATTGAGAATGGAGGCAAATATCTTGTATATACCGATGACCGTCCAAACGAAAAGTTTTGCCAGTATGCGAATGTGGGAGATTCCTATGAGCATCATTCTCAGTTCCTGAAAAGGAACGGAAGATACGCCGAGCTGTTCCAACTCTCTCCTGATGACTACAAAGGATGGACAAACGGATTACAGGATGTGGGATATGCGTCAAGCAAACAATACGCAGCAACCCTTCAGAATATTATCGAGAAGAACGGATTGCAAAAATATGACCAGATGGTAATGCAGGAGATGAAGGCAGAGGGTAAATCCTTTGGAACTGCTGACAATCCGCGTCAAGCCACATCAAATGATGTTTCCGTACAGGATACTGAAGAAAAGAAATATTCCTTCCCTCTAAAGAGAGAGGAGTTTATGCTGGTTACTTCTCCCTTTGGTACAAGAAAAGACCCTTTAGACACAAGTAAATATCAGGTGCATAAAGGAATTGACATCCAGACAAATCATGAGGCCGTCCTTGCTACTGAAGATGGGGGAATAGTTGTCAATGTGAACAGTAATGCCAATACAAACGGAGGACGGTCTGTGACTGTCGAGTACAACAGAAACGATGGCAGCATATATCAATGCACCTACATGCATCTGGACAGTATATCCGTCAAGGTCGGTGATGAAATCGCTGCCGGACAGAAGCTTGGCATTTCAGGAAACACCGGGTATCGGACTACCGGCGAACATCTTCATTTTGGAGTTAAATCCATATCCACAGATGGAACAAAAAGAGATATTGACCCGGCTGCATATCTTGCTGAGATCGCACAAAAAGGGAACATCTCATTACAGGTTCTCAGCAACGGAAAAGATCTGACTGCGCAATACAAGAGTGCGAGTCAATCAGATGCCAATGTGCAGCCAGAAACAGCCATGAGTCCGGATGACTGGATGAAGAAAATTCTGTCCTCTGAAGACAGTGGGGCGAATATGCCTATAGCTGATCCTGTAATAGAGATAGCCATGACTATGTTCACCTCACTCATGGCTCTTGCCCTCCAGATAGACAAGTCAAGTGAGGAGGAAAAGATGCAGAAAGCCACTGATGCAGCTGTCAGTAAAAGCATAGACCTTACTCCTATCCTCCCATCCTATAAGACCTGCACCATAAGCCTGCAGGATGGTAAATCCAATCTGTACGCAGACAATGGAGTTGTACAGCTCAACAGAGAACTGAGTAACGCAGAAATAACCAAGATCCAACAGACACTTGGCAGTACCATGATGAACGATGACGAGAAACGACGAAGCATCGCCTCTGTTATTAACTCAGCCGTGGTCACGCTACAGATGTTACAAAACTACCAAAATAATCTGGAGAACCAACAAGGCAGACAGGAGTCTGTACAGTTGAAATAATTTGCTTTTTAAGTATAACAATCAATTCGTTTTATTATGATTAAATGTAATGTAACCGTGTGTGGCACCGTTTCCCGCCAGGCACAAATGCGTGCTAACAAAGAAGGTACGCAGTTCGCATCATTCGGTATCAATATAGTTATTCCGGCAAAATCAGGAATTAACAAGACAGTTGAAATCAGTGTGGCCAAGACCTGCAACAACCTATCTGAGTTACCAACAATTCAAGTTGGGACTCGCATTGAAGTAGCTGGTATTCTAATGTTTCACAAAAAGGGAGAAGCATTATACCTTAACCTGTCTGCAACTGGCATTAACACATTCAATGCAAGCAATAACGACGGCATTAACGGTACAATGGAGTTCAGAGGTACTTTAGGCAAACAAATTGAGGACAAGACAACTAAAAGTGGTAAGTCCTTTACGGTGTTTTCCGCTTATAGTAGCGAAAAGGATGGAGATAATTACACCTATACTTGGGTACGCTTTATGCAATTCGACAAAAGAAAAGAAGCATGGATGCAACCCAAAGCCGGAATCAATGCTAAGGGGGAATTGGAATTAGGTGTGTACAATAACAGACTTGACCTTACATGCCGCATAAGCGAATGCTCTCTTTGGGAGAAAAGCTCTAACTCTTACCAACACTAATGATTATGACAGGTAAAAAGATTTATAATTCAGATGGCCGTAGCAGTGAAGATAAGGCCTTGGACAAATTCGCAGAGATGATGATTGAGAAAATCAAGACTTTGCAGAATGACTGGAAGAAGCCTTGGTTTACAGATAAATCCATCTCTTGGCCAAGAAATCTTTCTGGCCGCGAATACAATGGAATGAATGCACTCTTACTCATGATGCACTGTGAGAAACAGGGATATAAACTGCCTGTATTTTGTACTTTTGACCGTGTAGCCGGTCTGAACTATACCAAAGACAAGCAGGGAGTCCGTCAGCAGATAAAGGATAACAATGGGCAGGAATTGCCAAAGGTTTCCATTCTGAAAGGAGAAAAGAGTTTCCCGGTGTTCATCACGACATTCACTGTTGTCGATAAAGAGACAAAAGAAAAAATTAAATACGATGACTATAAACTGTTGAGTGAAGAAGAAAAGAAAGGTTACAACGTCTATCCGAAGCTTCAGGTATATAATGTGTTCAATGTGGCCCAGACCAATCTTCAGGAAGCTCGTCCTGATTTATATAAGAAACTTGCTGATGCAGGAAAACAGATAAGTCCACAATCTGAAGGTGAAGAATTTTCCTTTGCTCCTATCGACCGGATAATAAAGGATAACGAATGGATCTGCCCTATTAAGCCTACTTACGGAGACAGTGCTTACTACAGTATTTCGAAGAATGAGATTGTCGTTCCTGAGAAAAAGCAGTTCAAGGATGGTGAGTCATTCTATACCAACCTGGGGCATGAGATGGCTCATTCCACAGGAGCAGAGAATCAGTTGGGAAGACTACAGCCAACATCTTTTGGCAGTAAGGAGTATGCCCGAGAAGAACTTGTGGCCGAGCTTAGTGCAGCTCTGGTTGCACAACGCTATGGTATGACCAAGCATCTGAAAGAAGACAGCGCCAGTTACCTCAAAAGCTGGCTTGACAGCTTGAATGAATCTCCGGAATTCATCAAAACTACACTGACAGATGTGAAAAAGGCATCAAGTATGATTACAAAATGTATTGATGCCATGCAACAGAAAATTGACCAGGAACAAAACATAGAAGCTGGCCAAAGCAAAAGTCAAGAACCAGTGTACTATGCCTCTGTAGCCTACCTTCAAATGGGTGAAAACACAGACAGACTTGACAAGCTACAAGAAAAGGGCGATTATGAGACACTATTGAAGGAAGCCATTGAGTACGATACCGGTGATGCCATAGATCTGTCCAACACTTACCTGTCTCCTACAAAATATCGTGGAGATGACCTGTTGGTGGAGAACGAACATTATGCCGTGATATATAACCCGTCTGTTGGAGGTACCTATGATGTGATGCGTAAAGTCACTGCTGAAGAAGTCAGACAGAATATCACTCGTTACGGATTACCTGGTAACGCCACTGCTGATGTGAAGTCTCTTTCTGAAAAACAGGAACAGAAAATGGAAGCAGTCGCAGAAGAAGAGACACACTATCATAGAGGAAGATGATGGAATATTCTTATCTTCTTCCCTCTCTTATTTTCAAAAAATAAATCCACTTGTATTAGGCTTCGTTATTCGAAGTTCTAAAACAAGTGGATTAAATTTTCAGGAATATAGTAACTATTTATTATATGTAGGTGTAGTCACAAATAAATGCCTTATATTTGTATAATAACGTGAAAGACTTAATATTATGACACAAGAAAATAAATTAAACTATATAATACCACAATTTGTAAGATATCAGAATGTTGATGATCTGTTAGAGAATAACAATCATTATTCAATATTTGTCACGAGAGAAAATCTATCAATAGACAAGTTGCTTGAAGAAAACTTTGTTTGTATTATAGGAGAGCCTGGGATTGGTAAAAGCAGATTGCTTGATGAAGTTAAAGAGAGAATCTCACCAGAATCATTTTTTTGTAAGGCCTCTGAATTTACAGGTATATCTGCCCCAAAAGAGAATGAATATTGTATCATAGATGCATTAGATGAAGTCGAAGGATATTCATTCTACAATGTACTGCAATCAATCAAGCATTATAAGAAAGAAAATCCTAAAGTTAAGCTGCTGTTCACTTGCAGAAAACATTATATAGCTCCTTATGCACGACATTTTGCGGATTGTAAGCATTTAAAGTTCATCGAAATATGCAGACTAAGCGAAAGGAATGTAATGGACGTTATAAGCGGTAACTGTTCTGAGGCTACATTAGAAAATATAAATAAAAGCCCTAAAATAAAAGAACTTATAACTATTCCCAGATATTTAACATTCTTATTAGAATATATCAAACAAAAAGGAGAGTGCTTAAATATTGGTGAATTATTTGAATATATGATTGTCTGTTCAATAAAGGCTGCTATAAAAGCTCGTGAAGTAATACAAAATACAGAAAGTATAAGAATCCTTCTTCAGCGAGTCCTGGAGAAAGTGGCATTCGTTATGGAGATAGGCCGAAAAGACCAAATTTCAAAAGATGAGTTGTACACCATACTTGACGAGATAAAAGGCAATATGACGCAGATGTTCATTGCCAATTTTGATTTATTGTATTTTGAGAGTCGTATATTGAAGGATACGGATGGAACATTACAATTTGAAAACACTGAACTGCAAGAATATCTTGCAGCAAAGGAACTATGTAGGCAAGATAATATAGAAAGTGTACTTTATGATGTTGCTGTACATAAAGAACTGAAACATATATATCCTAACTGGTATGATGTAATTCCACACATATCATATTCAAAAGATAGAATTCACACTTTTATCAATGTCTTCAAACTCGTTATATCATACGAATCAAATTTGGAGAATGGAGCATTCGAAAATCTATTAAAATACGTTGATCCTTCTGTCCTATCATTTCAACAAAAAGAAGAACTGTTTTCAATTATCTTCGAACATTATCAACAAGTACCTGCATATATCACGTGGAAAAGCTCTATGAGCAATTTATTGCAAGAATGTTATACAAAAAATTGTGATAGTCAAATAATATTACCACATAACAAACTCAACAAAATACAATTATCTAATGTTACTGTTACTCTTGATGCAATTGTTGAAGCGAAAAAACAAAGTAAAGACATTTATAATTATTGGAGACTAGCTGCAAATGACTTAATGGAAACTGAAGATAACGAAAAAAAACTTGCGGCTTTAAATTTGTATAGTACACTTAAATGTGCAGACGAACTTATACGATTATCAGCATCTTATAGTGGCTTTACAAACAAAATAAAAGAAAAGTATTGTGAAGTGACAGGATATATGAGAATTGCAGACAATGACGTTGTTGATTGCTGGTTAAATGGATGCTATGTAAGTAATCCTTATGCAATAAATGCGGTGTTATGTATAGAGGAACTTGATATACTTATTTATGCATACAATAGAATTTTAGAAGATAACAAACTAAATGAGTTTTTTAATAAAAAGGGGGCATTAGTTGTTTGTTATGAATTATACATAAAAAACAATTTGATATAGTTTGGAATAAAGATACTGAAAGTAAAGAACTAATAACAAAAATCATAGCAAGCTATATCTCCAATAATTCATACTCTAATTATAACCAGATAAATTCAATTATAAAAAAAATACTAATTGAAGAAACAACAGGTACCCTGTTTATAACAAGTTTTGATAATGATTGGGAATTAGAATATTTACTAAAGCATTTTGATGCAGAACTTATTGATTATGAACTTATATCATCTGTAGATAAGTTATTGTTACAGGCAAATATGAAGGCCAGGAGAACAAATATTATCACCCAACTTACTAACAAAATCAGGAATAAAAAAGAAAAGAAGGTTTCTATTGCAGAGTATATAGACCGTTACGCCGATACATTTAAGAGATGGGATGAAGAATCCATTAAAGCAGAAAAAAAGAAAAAAGATTCGCATAGCGAACAACTTATAAAAGCAATTGAAGTCCTTAGTGATACCAATGTTTCTCAATATGATAAATATGAGGCTGGAAATAAATTATCAGATAATATTGAATTTGTAAAAGCCCAAAATACGGATTCTTTGATAGATATTATAAAAGCATTTTTTGATGAACTTGATTTGGATAAAATGATATTGGAAAGGAAAACACATAATTCCTTCACATTATCATGGTCATTACCTAAAATACCTTCTTTTATAAAGGTTCTATACCATTTAGGCATCAATGATTTATTAAATCGTTACAGAATAATTCTTGCTAAAACTCTACCATATTTTTGTGTTACGAGGAATTATGACACCAACGAAATAAGAAATATTTACAAGTCTGTTATTGGCTGCATTAGTGATGATGAAAAACAACAACTTGTAGAATGGTGGAAGAATAGAAAAGATGATTTTATGAATATTAGTTCTGACGACATATGTATGTGTATCACTGACTATGGTATTGATGCACTGCATTATAAGTTGGAAGAGTATATAAAACAATATATTGAATGTCCAGACCTTGATCATAGCATTGCTGCATCTAAAGCGCTGGACATTATATCGAAGAGAGACTATGATTGGGATATAACCAAATACAAGGAATTATTTGATTCACTTGAAGATGAAGGTATTACAAGCATAAAGATGCAGTGTAATGCCATATTGATAGAAAAGTTTCAAGATTCTGATGCTATAAAATGGCGAATTGAATATTTAAAAAATAATGTCATAGAAACTCCCCAGAATGAAACAGGGCATGCTCGTGCCATTTCAATTGAAGAATCTGAAATAATTAGTCCTAATCCCAAAATGTTCAGGTGTTTCATGGAAATAAAAGATAATGAAACGTTGACTTCACAAATGATGGAATTATTTGATGAAGGATTAAAATTATGCAAAAGCCCAAACACTCAGGCATACGCAAGCTATCTATTTAATCAGATATACTTATTCTTTATAAATATGAATGATATTGACTATATCTCAATGTTAAGGCACAAGATAGAAGAATATAATGCGGAAAATGCAAGTTATCTCGCAACCAATATAATGAACAATGCTGAAATGCTATTCATGAGAAATGAAAAAGCAAACATTGGTAAAGCCATTAAACTATATAACAGATGTATTGAAGAATCATATTTAAGTATCCGAAATGATGGTGATCTAAGGCGTTATTTTAACATTATTTATTGTGAAGTACAAAAGGAAATACAAGACCAAGGTATATACACATTAGTTCGTCCAGATGCTTTAACTGAGGATTTTATTCAAAGAGAGTTGAAAAATACCATTATAAACAAGTGTTGCCAGATGGGATTAGAAGCTGTTAGAATAGACAGGGAGGTTACTCTTCAGGATAATAAGCGTACAGACCTACTTATTAGATACGGTTTGTGTAAACCCATTATGGTAGAACTTAAATTACTTAACAATAATGAAATTCAACAAGACAAGAAACGTCATGAGTATAAGAAAAAGTTTATCCAATACATTAATGCAACCAATCCTTGCTTGTCTGTATTTTGGGTATTTGATGTTCACAGAGGTGGTTGTAGTTCAAAATTCAAAGAGCTTAAAGAGGAATATAAAGACCTCAATAAGACACTGGTAATATTAACAAATTGCAAATGTAGTAGTGACATTGAAACTGCCATATCTAAAAATAATAAAACTCCTAAATTAAAAAAAACGGTTTGTGGGCATAAAAGTAAATGCTAAATAATTTCAGATAAATAGCTATGTCACAAATGATTATAATATATACTTTAAGATAATAGAATTAATAATATAAAGAGTAGGAACATATAATTATATGTATAAATACAGAGCCTATTCTATACTTCTATTTTGTACATACAATAATAAACAAACTCCAAATTAGTCCCAAAAGGTATGCAAGGAAAATCCGAGCATACCTTCTCTATGTAAACCATAATTTGATGGATAAAATACAAATCAAAGTCTCACGACTTTTTAGCAAAAGTTTCGTATTATCATTCAGTAAGCATGACCACCGTAAAACGGTTAGAGTCATTGGCCTTAAACTTATCTATTCCACCAAAACTGTGCAGATGAATGAGACTTTCGGATACTCCTTTATCTACAAGCATTTGAGCAATATATCTGGCACGACGCTGGGCAAGTTCCTGATTGATGGACTGTGTTCCAGTGGCGCTGTCAGCTGCTCCGGATATGGTCACTTTTAAATTATGCGCCTTGGATATTTCAGCGATGTCATCAAGGTTCACAATCTGGGATTCATCTACAAGCCTGTCAGAATTTAGCTGGAAGAAGAAGTACACCGGAACACCCACTGTTATCTTTGAATTACCTGAATTTACTATTGAGTCCAATGCGTTATTATTCTCAGATATAAGACCATCAGACACATTCTGATCGGCAGACAAAAGCGAATCTGAATGGCATTTTCCAGTCTGTAAATGCGTATCTACAAGACCGATTTCTGCATCGTCAGCCAGCTTTCTGGCTATACTGTCATTCCCAGATTTACTTTCAGAAGCATCTGACTTCTTCTCCGACAATCGCGCTCTTAGCGAATTAAGCCCACTATAGTTATTCTTGGGATAGAAAGCATGTACATCTTTCTCACCTGACAATTTTTTCTGCAATCGTATATTCTCATCCTTCATATAGGAAATGTAATCCTTGAGATAAGCATTCTGCTCGATATAAGGTGTAGCATCAACTACACGCTTCCATCCAGCCTTTCCTAATGTTATGGAAAGACCAGCTGAGACTGTAAGCATATTATCCTTGAATTTTATAGAGCTACCAATGTTGTCAAAGTTCTGGGCTGTTGTCAGTCCGCTTACACCTGCAACAAGTTTTACCCTGTTGCCAATTCTGTAACCTATCTCCAGACCATAGGTAAATGCGAACGGACGGCTGCCATCGGAACCACTGCCACATGAACAAGGATCAGACCAGTCCGCATTATGAACCATACCCACTCCCACATAAGGAACAATATCCCAAAGAGAGAGTCCGTACTCATTCTGACGGAGTCCGGAAGTCAGATTGTACATCAAGTCTGCGTGATAAAACTGATACTTCATAGATTTGAACTCAGCGTTCTTGAACGTCAGTCCCTGAAAACCTACACGTCCACCGATTGCGGGTGTGAACCACTTCCCAACGCCGACCTGCAAGGCTGGTGTTATTCGATCGAACACATCACCGCAACCAATGGGTGATCCGAGAAAAGCTGAAGCCCCGCCCTTAATTTCTATAAACCAATTTCTACCCCAGTTGGCTGCTTCGCTTACATTCTTCAGATATGTAGGATTCATAGGCAAGAGCATCTGCTCCTGACTGAAAGTATTCTGCTTATAAATGCTGTCAGCATTATGATAGGTGTTACTTGCAGAGATTGTCATCGTAGCAAGACATCCAGTTAAAAACATAAGAATATTCTTTCTCATATAGTTTGTACTTTAATTGTTGATACTGTCATAAGCCAAAAGGCTTACCATTACATTCTCTTCTTCCGGTTGACAGATGGCGCACACATCTTGCGTGCCATTACCAGACACCTACGCGCCCACTCACGGTCATCATCTTCGGGACGTCTTCCCCAACCAGTAGAGGGACCACCGCCACCTCCGTGAGTCTGGGCAATGGTCGTAGCATCGTCCACATAACCGCACACAAGGTTCAAGGCAACCATGACAACATGATTCCCCTGTTCTGCCAGTTGACTGAGCAGTGTATCGTCAAACAAGGATTTTGTTTCCTCCGGCAGATGGTGATAGCGGGATGTGAACTCCTGTGACATTGTGTCAAGCATTGCACCGTTCAAGTGATAGCTCATGTTATGAGCCCATGAAAGTTCAGACTGATTGGCCTTGTCTTCCAGTTCCCTGGCTTGCTGCTCGATGTCAGCCTTATCTTCACGAAGAGCTTCAAGCAACCGGTTAGTCTCATCAAGTTTCTTTTCCTTGTCTGCCAGTTTAGCTTCAACCTGAGCCTTCTGGTATTCGAGACTTTGAATCTTGCGTGCAATCTCTGCACTGATACTCTCGCTGTTGGCCTGCATTTCCCGAAGAGGACGAAGTTCATCTTCAAGACGGTCTTTCTCCGTCTTCAGATTATCAATCATGGTCGTAAATGACTTCTGTTTCTTCTGGGCTATTGCCAGTTCCTCGTTCAGAGACTTAAGCAACTTCCTGTTGTTCTCCAACTGGGCTTCAAGTGTCACACAGGCATTGGCCAGCCATCGTCGGTATTCCTCAGTAGAGCGATGCCTCGCACCAGATTCTACAACCGACACCCCTCTTGTAAGGCCCCATTTTTCATTGACCTTCGCAAGCTCGTCGTGCAGGGCAAGCATATAATTCTTAAACTCCAGACGGTTCTGTCCATGGAAAATCTGCTTGAAAGCAAACTTGCCGTTCTGGTCTATCGGTAGTAGAGCACAGTGAACATGCGGGTTCTTCTCGTCACAGTGAACTATAAAGGAAATGATGTTTTCCTCTCCATATTTATCTGCCACGAAGCGATAAATGTCACGTGCCCATTCTTCTATTTCCGGCATACGCCTTACATGTTCGTTACCTCCTTTGCTCTCAAAGTCAACTACCTGATTGCCGAAGGCCAGCTCACGCATACGGTCGGTTGAGCCTCCGAATATGAAGTTGACCACTGTCCGGAAACGTGGCTCGGCTAGTCCTTCATTCGGATCCTTGATGCCACGTGACGCAAGGTTTTCTGCCATGCGTTTTGTCAGCGGACGCTTCTTATCTATCGGTGTGACTATGCCACCTTTTTGTACCTCGAAATTAAGATGTTCACGGCTACGGTCATAGTTACCCTCACGCATAGCCTGCTCCCATCCTTTATCCGTCCAGGCACGTAACTCCTCATTGCTCGTCTGTGAGAGCCCTTTGGAAGTCTTTATATCCATGACTTGTTTTGATGTAGTACCCATAATGACAATTTTATTTTTTGCGTTATTCTGAGCCTTTTTTCAGTCTCCTTTGCGGTCATACGCACACTTAGAAAACTGACCCAGCTTGCTGTTTATCTGGTCAGCCCTCCCGCCGCTTCATAGCGGTCGGGGTATTAGGCTTCCCGAGACTGTAAAAAAGTGGCACGTGCAAGCACGCTGCCTGTCGTTGCATCTATCCGTTAGCGGGACAAAGACGAAGTGTATAAAAGCGTATGACATGCCGTGCATCGTTAATAAGGCGTTTAATCCGTTCCGTTTTCAATAGAGGAAGTGCCCCCAGGCTTATCATCCGTTCTGTCCTCTACGGGGCTTAAATCAGGTCGAGGAGGGTCATCATAATAAAATGTTCCCGGGTCAGATACGTAGTATTCAAATATGCAGTCAAGGAGAATAACTTCTGCTTTCGTATAACGGGATACGGGTTCTGCCATATAACCCGGCTTTCTGTTTTCACGTATGGCCACAGCCAGAATGCCAAGGATTTCTATTACTTTCTGCCAGTCCCATACATGGTCTTTTCCAAAGAGAAGGCCGATGGAATCCGACAGTTCTTCAGGCATTTCCTTCTCCATTTTCAAGACCTGAAATATGGACTTTGCCAGCGAGTCAAATACTTGACCCTGCTGTTTGAGAACATGTCGGGCAGGTCTGCCTCCGTCGTTCTCCGTTACCGCCAATTCCATAACCTTGTTGAAATAACAATTATATGATTGGGCCACCTGACCGGCAGTGTTGCGTCCTTTAATGAACCGTACAAACTGAAGTGCGTTGAAGTCCAATATATCAGACGGTGTCTCAACAAAGAGAGAAAGGCGTTGTTCCTGGCTTACGGAAAACACATAGCTTTTTGAGAATTGCTCCATGGTTAGATGGCCCAGGTTGGCAAGACCGGTCAGGAACTGACGGACTGTAGCACGTTGCCATTGCCACTTCCTTGCAAGTTCAGATATGGTGGCAATAAACTGGCCGGGAAGTAATTTCAGATTTCCTACTACAACGGATGTGGAATATGTTCCTGATGTCGCTCTGGTGAGCAGATCACAATAGGCTTCCAGTTTGCTGTAACGGTCCTCTGATTTAGGCTTCAGATACTCCAACAGGGAGCGGTCTATGCCCTGTGGGTCATTCAATTCAGGAGAAGAATTGTTTTTATTGTTAGTCATTTGCGTCATTTTTAGATTACATTTAAAAAGTGGGAAAAAAGCAAGCAAGGAATATATATTCCACATGTAAGTGGCATTAATAGTAGTTCTTCATTATCCAGTCCATCTGGCTTTTAAAACTGTCGCAGTCTTCAAGTACGCTTTTCTGCTGAAGGACTCTTTCAGACGGATAAAAGACAGCTGCCACACTTAGCAGGAAAAAAAGCTGAAACACACTGTTCATATAAGGGGTGGCATAACATACCACTGCTATCAGGAGTGTGATAAGCCAAAACCGTTTCCTTTCATGCAGAATATGAAGGGTACTATCGGCAATCCTTCTGTTCAAAAGTGCCAGCGTCAGGATGCTTGACAGTCCAACTGCCAGATTGGGCTCTGTCATACAACAGCACCAGTTGATGAAGATGAGTGTAAGCATCATAATACTTAAATAAAATTTTCTTGCACTGTCAAATACTACCATCCTCCACATGAAGCTTTGCATGCAGCGGTACGGTTTTTTATATAAGCAAAAAAATGCCAGAAGTAGCAGGAACGGGAACAAAAAACGGATGATGGTTAATGTATGTATCATAGTGAATTCATTTAGTTATTTGTATTCTCAACGTGTTCCTGCTCTTTTCTCTGGATTGACTCCAACCGTTCAGCTATGCGCCTGTTCAACCGGACATTATAGCTGAACGATTTCTGGTCAATAGTGGGGTCTTTTGAAAGTTCTTCATCCGTTTCGATGAGAAGATTCAGATAAGAATCCAAATTGGAATCGTGATTCCTTTTCTCATCTCCTATGGCATAATCATCAGTCAATGAAGTCACCTTGTCCAACGTATCAGGGTCAATATCATCGGCCAGGTCATAGGCCCTTTTAATGCTTCTCATAACCATCAGGCAAGAGAATATGAGGAAACACAGTATAGCCTTGATTATTATATTCAGGTCAAATACCATCATCGCCAGTACAGCCAGCAGGATGACTGTAAAATAAAAAACATAAATTTTCCTGTTAGTATTCATAATCGTCAAGTTCAAGTTTTATTATACCGAAAGAAGCTTTCTCTATAATGTATTCGACATCACGCAAAGTGAGCGTATCATGCTTAATCCGTTCAGAGGCTGAAGGGTCTTTTTTGCAGAGAGCCAACAGACCCATGTTCAAATCGTATTCATTGATGTTCCAGGTACAGGACCTCTTGAAACAGTAATGTTCCCTGTAGCTTTTCAAAGTGATAGCTTTAAACAGCAGCGGCTTCAGCATTCCATCCTGAAGTATTCGCATCTCTACCAGTTTTTCTGTACCGATAACCTTTATCCATGTCCTGTTTTTCTGTATGATGTCTGCAATGAGGTAATACGTTTTCCTGTTCATTCAAAGTCCGCAGTTGAAGTCATTCATTATCTGGACATGCTCTCGCTTTTCTATGAATTTTCCACGACGTTCATGTAGTCGCAAATCTTCAAAAATGTCAGCAGACATAACCTCAATGGAATTGTAGATGGTAACATATAACTCATGGATAAGACCGTCCGTATGTGTCTTGCAGTTTATCTTGAACATACGTTCCGTCACCGGATAACAGTAGGCGCAGCATTCATGTCCGTATGCGGTAGCGGATGATGGCACTATGTGGTAAAGAATGGCAAGATCCGCATTCATCTCAAACATGTCCAAAACCTTTTCGAGAGGCTGAGGTTCGTGTACTTCATAAGGAAGTACGGCATAATCTTCGTAAGTCTTGATTTCCCCAAGCCAGTAATTATCAATAATGGCTGGCAACAATATGGGACCGGATGATCTGAATTTTAAAATAGCTTCCTGTAACATGATATTTATATGATTAGATGGTTGATATGTATAATCGAATTAGCTGATTCGGTATTTTTGTGGTCACATCCCGATCGATTAAGTGTTTGCTGTCTAATCTGGAAATGATAGCCGGATAATCCTTTGCCATATCCGTCATAAGCCGAATCTGTTCCGGTGTCAGCATTGTTATGGCAAGGGCATCTATCGAGAGATAAGGTTGTAACATCATCCACAAGTAAGCATTGGCATATTGCGAATCCTTTACTATACCACGTTTCAGTTTCTCATGACAGACTTTGGCATTCAGAAGCAGACGGCGGCCTGTCCTCATGGACATATAGGTAATAGTTTCATCAGCCTTGATTTTACCATTTGATGCTTCCTTATAAATGCTGTCACAAATATTGGCCGTCATATCAGTAATATCCGCCATACCCAAAGCTGAGCACTCGTCAATGGAAGCAAGAAAGCTTCGGAAGAAGAAGTCTTCCATACGGATAAATCGAAGAAGCGCATCTTCTGAGTGTACCCCATGTAATTTATATGAAAGCAGAAACTCTGAGTAATCGGCAAGTAAGTCTCTAATATTCCCGGTATATACAGGAATGCTATCCAATGAGGAAAAGAATACTGTTGCATGTCGCTTTTATGAGTCAAGTTCCTTATCCTGACCATAGATAGAAGTATGAAGTTTGACATATGCCACATCGCTTAGAGTAAAGTTGTCCGCAAGCTCCATCAACCTCGTGCGAATGGAATCCGTTATACTGTCAAACCTCATGGTCAGACCGGCATGAGCCGTAAACGAAGGGTCTTTCTGAATAAATTTGTAGACTGTGTCTGAGCATTCATACCACAGATTGATAAATGAGGCAAGTTGCTCGGCATTGCACGTTTCCTGTGATCTGACAGTCTTATAAAGATTATCGTATTCATTCAGAGCTTCATCAGAGGACTCAAAATCATATTTCTCATGATTGTTGCATGAGTAAAACAAGAGTACAGAGCATAAAAAAATCAAGTGAAAGATTAAACTCATTTGAGTATTTTTTCTTTCACTTGATTTACTTTCTTTCACTTGTTTTCCTGAACCTGCGTCAGACATACCAATCAAACCGCTACTACAGTGATTCTGACCGATTAAATTTCTATATATCATTGGCATAATTTTGTTTGTTATGTGGCAAATGTATAGATAAAATTCCACATTGTCAGTATAAAATATTCAGTTTATACTAATTTATATTTCATACTCATAATAGTATGATTTATAATACATATCTATTGATAATAAGAAGTTGTTAAAAAAGAAGTCGATTATAAAATCTGTCATATCAGTATGATTACCAATATGAATATAATTTATACCTTTGCATCAGAGTCGTGTTCATTATACTCTTGGAGAATTATCATACTATATATTTTTCAAGACAAGATAAGACATCTATTTGATTATCAGTCAAAACCTTTATAATATGGCAAAGATAGGTTACATTATGGCAATATCCCAGTATGACAAACTGGAAGAAGACAGGGAGTGGATGAATAACTTCGGATGTATACGCATTGTAGAGGAGTGCGATGAGAACGAACGCAACAGGCCGCTTTGGAAGCAACTCATGGTTGCCCTGCAAAGGGGGGATGAACTTGTTATCCCCAAATTTTCAAATGCCATCCGTGGCAGTCGGGAACTGGCTACTTTCCTGGAATTTTGCCGGGTAAAAGCTATTCGCGTCATAAGCATACACGACCGGATTGATTCCAAGAACCAGCTTTTCCCTGAAACCAAGCCATCGGATGTGCTGGAAATGATGGGTGCCTTACCTGAAGAAGTACTTGCTTTGAGAAAGACTGCCGAGCATATGGTGAACCTGCAGGCGAAGATGATTGCATCATTACCGAAGGTTTCTTCCACAAAATTACAAAAGCTCGACAGAGAAAAGACAGTTATCAATCTGTATGCAGCCGGTCATCCTATAGATGAGATATGGAGAGCAAGCGGCTTCAAAAGCAGAAGTTCTGTGTTCCGTATTCTGAACAAGCATGGCATCAAACTCAATAGAGGAAACCATTCCGGACCTATCAAAAAGAAAAATGAAGAGGATACATCGAAAGATATGGATAAAAGCTGACTATAATGAAAAAGATACTTTTCCTTCACGGATTCTTTGCCACAGGAAGTTGTCCGATGGCAGTTGCTATGAAAGAAGCATTTGAAAATCATGCCTCCGTCTTAACGCCAGACCTTCCGCTTCATCCCAAGGAGGCATTAAAACAGGTACGCTCAATCATTGAACAGGAATCGCCCGACCTGCTGCTGGGTAACAGCTGCGGATCTTTTCTTGCGCAGATGCTCGCCCCGATAGTCGGCATCCCGGCATTGCTTGGCAATCCGCACTTTGAGATGACGAAATTCTTGAAAGAAAGAATCGGTGAGCATCAGTACAAAGCCCCACGCAAGGACGGCAATCAGACGTTTATCATAGATGAAGCTTTAATCGAAGAGTTTGCCAAACTCGAAAAGATTCAGTTTGACTGCTGTAATCCGTATTACAGAGACCGTGTCTGGGGACTATTCGGCGAACAGGACAGACTGGCTCACTATGAGCCCATGTTCCTGGAGCATTACAACAATTCCCATCATTTCCCGGGTGCGCATACTCCCACAGAACAGGAAGTGAAGACCTGGTATGCGCCCTTGGCCATGAAGATGCTGATGGAGTTTCCTAAAAAAGAAGAAAGATATTTCCGTCATTTCAAGGGTGGTACCTATAAATATATCCATTCCGCTTTTGACAGTGAAACTCAGGAGCGGATGGTTGTATATCAGGCTCTCTATGGAGAGAAATCTTATTGGGTCAGACCGGAAAAGATGTTTTTCGAGACTATAGAAAGGGACGGAAGACGCTTTTCAAGGTTTACGGAAATAGACATCTGAGTGTTTAAGGTTTATCCGCATAGCAGCTATAACCGTAAGACTGCAACGAGTAAAGGAACAGAAGACCATCCCTGTGGCTCCTGTTCCTTTGTTCTTATCACTCAATTTCCGACGTAATGAAATCAATGTGACCGGCAAATATATCATCGGCATCAATCTCATGTTCATTGCCCCGGTCGTTTTTCTCATCTCCTATGATGGTTATTCTTCCATCATTGCTAACCCTCACTGCAAGGATTACCACATCACAAGGCTCATCATAGTCATACGCTGCCACTATCGGGCAATCACCCTCAAAGTGCCATTCATAGCCATCGGCAACCTTCTCACCATATTGGCGAATTGCAGAAACGAGCTCTTCCTGTTCGCGATGCTTTACCTCCTGCACGCTATCATAGATTGAAAAATTCTTCAACCTGGTATCCCTTTGTTCATGTACCTCCTTGCCATTCTCTTCATCTATGCCAAATTCATGAAACTGCACCGGAACATAATCTGCAGGAACTGCCATCCATGAAATGTTATTCAAGGAGTAGTCGTGCTCTACAAGGAAAAGTTCAACGTCCTCTCCAACCATATTCTCCGGAACGTTCAAAACATCGATGCGGACATTTGCGCAATCCACAACAATAATCTTCATAGCTGTCCAATTTTTAAGTTATACATTAGTTTTCATCATAAAGTCTTGACAAGAAAGACTGAAGTTCTTTATCCTTTACCTCTCTGAGGGTACAAGATTTGAAACTCCTATCCTGTTCTATCTTCAATAAGCCGAGTCCGTACTTACTCGCATCATAAGTGACATCGGCCATTTCAGATGCTGACATGTAGCCGTACTCTGTTTCATGTAGACCGACCACTATACCATATAGGGTGAAGTCATCTCCTTCGGGCTGTCCTTCCATAATATACCAACGGATATTGCCAAGGTGAAACACTGCGATGCAAAGCGCATCCTTTCCTTTTGCGTCCTGTGAATACAGGGGATAATCACTCAGAGCCTCTCTCAGTTCTGGAGTTACCAGACGATTGTTGAATTTTGTTACTGTCATAATATCTGAATTATTTATTTCCCTTTTGTTACAGCCTTTCAGCTGTGTGTCGGGAAGATTTTTCTGCATCAGAAGTTTGGAGAAGGCAAATAAGGCAAGAATGGCATGAAGAATACTCTTTAAGTGCCTGTCACTTAAAGGAAGATTGTTCACAAGACACGTCTTGCAGTTTGACAGATCCAAGATAACTTCGCTGAAAAATTTTCCTCTGACACGACAGCGGATGTGCTTAAAGGCAGACATATAACAGGTGAAAATCAGTCCGGGACTGCATGTAAGAGTGAGATATGGGCTGTATATAACTGATAAGCAATAACAATATTAAGGAATTTTTGGAGGATTCTCGTTATCTTTGTATCGTTTTCCGGAAATATAATGAGTACAGAGCCATTACGACAATATATAGCCATAGATCTGAAATCATTCTATGCTTCAGTAGAATGTGTTGAACGGGGATTGGATCCGCTCGACACATGCCTTGTCGTGGCTGATGCTTCACGAACGGAAAAGACCATCTGCCTGGCTGTTTCGCCGGCATTAAAGAAGTATGGTACCGGAGGTCGTCCTCGCTTATTCGAGGTGATTGAGAAAGTACGTGTGGCAAACAGGCAGCGAGGTAACAGTGGAAAATCCTACTCGAAGAAGGAGCTGGACAGCAATAAAAGTCTGGCCATAGACTATGTGGTGGCTCCTCCCCACATGGCTCACTACATAGAATACAGTACAAGAATCTACGACATCTACCTGAAATATATAAGTCCGGATGACATCCACGTGTATTCCATCGACGAGGTCTTCATCGATGCTACCACCTATCTCGCGACTTACAGGATGACTGCTCATGAGCTGGCAATGAAGATGATCCGTCATGTCCTTTCGGATACAGGCATTACAGCTACGGCAGGAATCGGTACCAACATGTATCTGTGCAAGGTAGCCATGGATATTGTGGCCAAGAAGATGCCACCCGATGAAAACGGTGTACGCATTGCCGAACTTGACGAAATGACTTATCGCAAATTGCTTTGGGAACACACTCCTCTCACAGATTTCTGGCGTGTAGGCAAAGGTATTGCCAACCGGCTTGCCCAGTACAATATCCTGACGATGGGTGATGTAGCCAGATGCTCTATAGAACATGAAGGATTCCTGTACCAGATGTTTGGAGTCAATGCTGAACTGCTTATTGACCATGCCTGGGGATGGGAACCAGTTACCATGGAATATGTGAAAGCCTATAAGCCTGAAAGCAAATCATTGAGTTCCGGACAGGTTCTCCAGTCGGCTTACACTACGGATATGGCCCGTGATACTTGAAATGGCCGACAGTGTGTCGCTCGACCTTGTGGACAAGAGGCTGCTCACTGACCAGTTGGTGCTTACCGTCGGATACGACATTGAATCATTGACCAACCCTTCAATAAGGGAGAAGTACCATGGTAAGATTACAACCGACCATTACGGCAGACAGGTGCCGGTCAATGCTCATGGCACCATCAATATCGAGGAGCCGACTTCTGCAGGCAGTATCATCTCCGAAAAAGTGGCTGAACTGTACGGCCGCATAGTGAATCCTGTCCTACTCGTGCGCCGTCTTAACCTGTCGGTGAATCACCTCGTACATGAGGAGCAGTATAAAAAGCAACCTAAAATCGTCCAACTCGATCTTTTTACTGATTTCGAAGAGTCAGAAAGACAGCGGAAAGCTGACCTGGAAAAAGCTGAGAAGGAACGCAGACGTCAGGAAGCTATCCTGAGTATAAAGAAGAAGTTTGGGAAGAATGCCATCCTGAAGGGCATCAATTATGCCGATGGAGCAACCCAGAAAGAACGTAACCAACAGATTGGAGGGCACCATGAGTAAATATGACGACATAATCAATCTGCCACATCATGTCTCAAAGAACAGGACACCCATGTCCATGGAGAACCGTGCCGCCCAGTTTGCCCCGTTTGCCGCTCTCACAGGACATGATGAAGCGTTAGCCGAAACAGCAAGGCTGACTACTCCCAAGAAGCTCCTTTCTGATGATGAGATGGCAAGTCTTACAAGAGAACTCGCCCGCGTCATTGAACAGGTGCCGGAACAGGAAGAATACACTTTCGTGTATTTCGTACCTGATACTCAAAAAGATGGAGGCAAATACGTGTCAATAACAGGCACAGCCAAGAAATACGAAGAGGTGACAAGAGCACTCACGTTATCGGACGGAAGAGTGCTTCTGATTGACAATATTCTGTCTATCAGAAGACTTGATACTCCGGAGTTTTAACAGGTTATACCAAAGTCTCGTTCACCAAAATACGCAAAGACCCGGCAAGGATAAAAACCTATCCTTGCAATGAAAGCGTGATTGTCCTGTAGAAGCTGACGGCAAGACCGCTCCTACTCACCTGTACTTGACTTATATATCAGGATTGCTATCTGTCTCTTCTGAAATCGTTCCGTTCATCTCCATTCCACCATACTTCCAAAATGTAGAAGAAAAAACGGAACACGAAAAAGACAATAATAGTATCAAAAAGTTCATTCATACTCGTTCCATTTAAAATCAATACACATTAATAATCGGGATGCCCCTCGCTCGTGCCTTTTTAACGGTGTAGTATGTTCCCCCTTTCTCACGGCCATCATAATAGGCAATGAGATATGAAGCATTCTCAACCATAAACTTGTCCCGGTCAAGGAAGCACCTCGGATAATAGTAGTCACTGAGCACAATTACCTTATCAGCCAGTTCAAGCAACCGTCTATAAACTCTTTTATCATAGATATTATATCTCTCTGCCTGGCCTTCAAACGGTATGGCTGCAGTCAGAGATATTCCGGGCAAATCACACTTCAGCGATTGTACCAACTGTGCTGCCATCAGATCTATTCCCAAAGCAAATCCGGAAATGAAATTCCTGATGCCATGGTCATAGGCTTCGGATATTGCTGAGGTAAGGCGTTCCTGAATAAATTCCCTTTGGGAAAAGTCATAGAACCGATGTCCTGTAAAAGCAGCTGAGACTGTCCTGTCAAATTTCAAATCATTCATAATTGTCATTTTAGTACGTATTTATAGCTTGTTTTGGCAAGGAAGATGCCGTTGGTCACATGAGCTCCGGCCTGTTCTAATTGGGAGACATAGGCATTAAAGGATGCACCCGTTGTGACTACATCATCCCAAATGCAGACCTCCTTGTTCTTGAAGAAATCAGCATCAATCTCAATGTTGTTCTGCTCATTTATCCGTTTGGCACGCTCTTCCTTTTTTATCTTTGTTCCATGGACTGCAGTACGTTCACCGATGACACTCACATGAGAGAACCCGTCAATGGCTCCGGAAAACTTGCATACAAGCTCGGAAAAATGTCTGTTTCTCATTTCGTTACGTTCCGGACTACTTGCAGGGATGCACGAGAATACCACATTGCATATCTTACGGCCAAACTTCTTTACAAGGAACTTTGCCACGCATTTGGCCACCTCCAGGTGGTTGCGGCCATCCTTGTAGTCATAGACAATCTGACGGTCAAAAACTGCGTCCATTCCTATGTTCTTGATGCGTGAAGGAAAATATCGCAAGAAACTAATCAGTTCCTTGTCTTCCTGACCTTTGATGTAAACATTCACTGTGTTCATACTGCACTCTGATTTTGTTTCCCTTTTGTTAAGTCCTTTCGGACTGTGATCGGGAAGTTTTTTCTGTTTTACAAAGTGCAGACAAACCAATACAGCAAGTCTTCAGTGGACAATACTCTTTTCAAGGAAAAGGAAGATTGTTTACTAAGAACGACTTGCCAATTTGGTGATGGATGCAACAACTTTGCAGAAAAAAGTTCGCTGAATCACAAGTAGGAATGAAGACACAATGGTTAAAATACTAGTATATAGGAACTTTATAACTGAATACAATCCTTATAACTGTCGGGTGGGAAATGTCTCGCATCGCCAACAGCAAGTACGGCATCAAGGAGCTCTCCACTATCTTTGATAGCGGAATGCTCTTACCGTACCTTTGACAGAGGGGTGTTCTGGATATAGTCGATTCACTCGACCATGGACAGAATACCTCTATGGCAAACTGTTAGCGAATGCGGACATTGGTGTGGGCGAAGATTACAAGAAAAAGAAAACTCTAAGATTATAAAAGGGAAGCGTCAGCTTATAAAGAAGTAAGAGCATAGCATTACAACTGTCGGGTGGGAAATGTCCTGCAACGCCAACAGCAAGTACGGCATTAAGGAGCTCTCCACTATCTTTGATAGCGGAATGCTCCTGCCGTACTTTTGACAGAGGGATGTTCTGGCTATAGTCGATCCACTCGACCATGGACAGAATATCTCTATGGCAAACTGTTTGCGAATGCGGACATTGGCGTGGGCGAAGAGTAAAAAAAGTTCTACAAATAACGTTACAGATTCAAACATATATCAGAACTGACTACGTCTTATAAACAGGAATTTTGGCTATGGAATAACAACCAACGACTTTTCAAGGAATATATTCACTACTTTCCAACCTGGAATGTAAGTATTAAAAGAGGTAATCAACCGTCAGCATACTCGATCTTCAAACAGTCCACATCGGGGCTTCCCGATATGGTCTGTTTGAATTATAACTATATCAGTCTATGTCATAACCTATCACACAATCATCATTGATAAGCAGATAATAATAACCGTTACCACAATTTCGGTATTCCTTGCTGAATCCGGCTATCATATCACCATTCTCTTTCGGTTCACACCAAAGTGTCCCGTCATAACCGCAAAAGTCAAACCTATAGCTTGAATACTTCTCTTTCTTTTTGAAGGCTTCCCTGAAGCATGCCATCACCATGTAGCCGCAATACTTCTCGATGGTGCTCAATCTGATACATTTTCCGTCAATACCTGTTCCTGTGGTTATATGGTTCTCGTAAAGGGATTTTGTCAAATCCGCACCTGCAATCCTGCGCAACCAATCATTTGTATGTGTGGCAAGTCTGGCAAGTTTCTGGTATTTGAGAATCATCTTCTTTTCTGCCTCTTCTTCATTTTCAGTGGTCGGATAATAGACTTTCTCAATGCTTGACCAGGCATTGAAAACATAACCTCGTTTGCGTTTACCTTTTGCAATAATGCCAATCACTCCCTCTCCGTCACTGCGGTTAATGAACAACTTTCTACGTTCTCCACTAATTCTGACATACAATGATGTGGGGTTCTTTTCGTTGCGAAGATACTCTTCTGCCGGATGAATCTTTTGTACTTCCATATCTATAAGTATTAAAATTAATCATTTCCCTTTTGTGAAATCATGACAATTTCAAAGGGCTTCAAATTTTCACGCTCCCGATACTGTGAGACATGGAAGATAAGACAAGTAAATGGCTGTAGATTTGTATGGAATACCCAAATCTCTGATTTGCGGAAGGTTGCCATACCAATCTGAGACACATTAGAGAATCGGTACTTGGCGTTCGGACATTCACAGTAATTTTGCGGTGAAAATCTGACAAGCCGTGAATTGTCAGCATACAAAAAGCTTATGAAATATGCTTTAATCAATTACAAGAAGGCGAATTTAGATTCAACTATAAAGGGTTTATTTCATTTGTCTATCAATAATTTAGAGAATTATCTTTCATTCATCCAATGTCCACATGTATTCATGTCCACACGTTTACATATATACACCTATACAAGTGGACTTATATACATGTTTACATATAACCATGTATTCACGTCCATATGAATACATGTATACAAAAAGCCACCACCAAATCATAAGACTTGATGATGGCTCAAAGCTATATAAGACAATATCAATTGACGTAGGCGTAATTTACGTTGAAATAGGTGTCAGAAACCTTTGCAGTCGTAATGACCATTGACCTGTCTGAGTTCGTGAAACAGTATTCAAGTGTTGCCTCGTTCGCCGGAACAATCAGAGAATAATGTTCCTTCAAATAGTCGATAACCAGACGGCTATTAGCTATCAGCTCTGTATCTATTACCGAATACAATTCCCCATTTGAAGCATAAAAGCTATATAGGATACCCTCATTACCGTTGCCGGTTTTGTAAGTGAGTTGAATAGAACCAGCTATTGTTGCCTCCGATACAAGACCATATCGCTTCATTGAAAACTCCATATAGTTCTTGACCTCGTCTATGGTTGAACTTTCAACATGATAAGGCTCCGTCCATACTTTCAACTCCGGCTGAAGCTCTTCAACATCATCCAAAATGTTGTCTTTGCCACAAGAAGTTAATACCAATGGTACTGCCATTAGGAATACTACAATGGCAAATGAGAAGTATTTATTCATATTCATAATATTTTGATTGTTGTTGACTTGAATATATCTGTGTATTCACGTGTACGTGTAAACATGTATATATTGCTACACGTACACATACCTATACGTACACATGGCTACGTGTATACACGTTTACATTACATCATTGATGCTTTTGGACTTGACTTTCCGAGCCTTGCCATGCTTCGCCTCGTATGCCTCGATGCCCTGTTTCATCACATACTCCATAAAGGCACGTATAGTGAAACCCTCCTTGTAAGCTATTGCCTGTACCTTATCTACAAGTTCCCTGGAGCAGATAAAGGAGAAATGCCGCCAGGAATTGTCCAGTTGCTCTTTACGTTCTGCCTTGACTGACCGTTTTTCCTGTTTCGGAATTGGCTTGGTCTCGGGTGTTTGTTCTACTGTTTTATTGTCAGGGCTGATAGCAGCACTGCCCAAAATATTGCCAAGCAGAATGTCCATATTGTTTTTTGCCATAGTTGTTATTGGTTACGTGAAAGAATTTCCTCCGTAAGTGCAAGATAATCCTTTGCACCGTTGGAATTTAAATCATACTCGAATATACTTTTGCCACTACCGGCTGATTCAGCCAAGGCGATATTCTCACGGATGCGGGTATTCATGGTGATACTTTCGTAACGCTCCTTTACAGCCTGTTCCACTACCTTGTTCAGTTTACGATGATTGAATCTGGCGATGAACACACCTCCCAGGCGAAGCGACGGTTTGACACGTTGCAAGGTGGTGACAAATGCGTCAAGCATCCTCATGCCTTTCAAAGGAAGCAGCTCCGGTGTCATCGGTACGATGATCTCATCAGCCGCGATAAAGGCATTGGTAGTGACAATACCAAGAGAAGGCGGACAGTCAATCAGGATATAGTCATAGTCTTTCCTGAGCGGTTCAAGCAGACGGCTGAGCAGTTGCTCTCTTGCCAACAGATTGGTCAGAGCTATTTCCGCACTTGCCATTTCAAGGGAAGAAGGGACAAGGTCAAGATTCTCCCGGATATGTTTTACAGGCAAAGGAACACCGTTTACCAATGAATCAAAAATGCTCGTCTCAATTTCATCCTCATTAGGTATGAAATACAGTGTCAGGTTTGCCTGTCCGTCAAGGTCTATAAGCAGGACTTTCTTGCCTTTCATTGCCATACAAGCCCCGATAGAGGCGGTTGAAGTTGTCTTTGATACGCCACCTTTATGGTTGGCGAAAGTGATGATTTTCTGTGCCATACTATTTGTTTTTATGTTTATATGTTTCAATGTGTTCTTGTATTCCTGTTTACACGTGTACTTGTCCACATGTATCAATGTATACAAAGGTAAATGTATGATATACAAACACCTACCAATGTCTCCTAACAGTTGAAAACAGTCAGGGAAAGTATCAGGGTCATAATAATATGACTTCATCTTTGCTCACTAATCGTTGTGCTCCGCTGATTAACCGTACAAGAAGTTGTTCGTTATACACTGCCACAATTATTCCATGGCTACAGCCCCTGCATGGGGTTATAAGTTCGCAAGATGCTCCAATCAGTTCTGCGCTGTACCTGTCCATATTATCTTGTTTTTATGCAAGGACACGAGACTTGCCTCATGTCCTTGCGGGTATGTTATTCGAATGTAAAAGGGTGGATGTAGAAATAGGTCTCTTCGCTTTCGTATTCATAGCTATTGATAAAATCCACCATTTCTTTTTCACTGCGGTCTCCCTGTCCAATACCGGTCTTTGATGTCCATTCAGCTATGGCATCCTCAATGGTGTCAAAAACATCCTCACATGCATCCTCGAAAGGTTCGCCGTATGAACTCACACAACATTCTTCGGGAAAGAAATCCCCCTCGTCATGGGTATAGAACAAATCACATCCACTTTCGCAACATCTGTATGAAATACTCAGTTCATCATTCAATATCCGGTTTATTTCAAAGAAGAGTTCGTTACAGGCATCCCATGCGGTTTCTGTCTCAAATGAAAGAAGGAAATAATCATTCTCTTCGTCTTCTTCATATTCAGCCCAATAGATATGTCCTCTAACACTGATTTGCTTTTTCTCATAGTCAATGCCGTAATGCTCGGCAAGCTTGAACAGCCTTATATCCTTACTATCCACTTCCATGTCCTGAAAGGTAGTCCACAGGTTATTTACTGCTTCACGTGTCCCAGTGACCTTATAGGTCGTTGTTGCTAAATTTGCCATATCATTGAATTTTAAAAGATTACCACTCCGTATAATAACTCTGGTCGTTGTTCTCGCATTCCTCAGCCCATTCTTCATCGGTGAAGTCACTGTGCAGACATTCATCACTGCAATAGTAGGCTACTCCCATGTCAGCACAATACCCGGCACGCATCAGTCTGCCACACTCTGAACATCTTCTGCAAGCCCTGTCTGTGTCCCACCAGAAGTCAGTGAAAGACTCGGCTATGACATCCTCACTGGTGTTCTCGTCCCACTTGTCAAGGTAGAACTCTGCAAACTTGTTCAACTCCGGCTCTATGTAGAGCATCTTTTCAGTACCGCCAACAGCCTTGGTCAGTCGGCTCAGGATTGATTGGATTGTCGTCATAATATCATCTGTTTTTTTTCTTCCCTCTCGTAGATCAACTACTTCGGGAACACATATAAATTTTGTTGCACCAAGAAGGTGTCGGGGCTGTCTCTGCAAGGTTTTGCTCCAAAATACTACCCGCAGGTGTGGAGATTTTGCGGCAAAGCGAAGCCCTGACCTTGCTGATGACAAGACCGGACAATTACCTTCGCAACGGAATTTATGCCAGTTCCCCGAAGTCGGTGTATGAGGAACGAATCTCGGCAAAGAGAAGTATAAGCATAAAAAAAGCGACCCGAAGGCCGCTCTATTGGAGAAAAGAAAGGATTTACTTGCCCTTCTTGGAGTTCTTCTCCTGAGCTGCTGGAGTTTCCTCCTTTTCAACAGCTTCATAGAACCTGGTGGCTACAAATGCCACTCTGTTGCGCTTGACACCGTCGGCATCCTGCCACTCCTCCGGCTTGAAATAGCCTTCAACCGTGAGGAGTGCTCCTTTGACAAGGCGGTCAAAGGATGTAGTATTCTCATTCTTGCGCCATGTCTCGACGTTTATGAAAGCGGAAGTGCGGGTTGTTTCCTCGCCTGATTTCTCAGTGCGGCTGATTGCCAAAGGGAAACGTGCAACGCTTGCGGTTGAGAACTGATGGATGCTTGCATCCTTACCTACAAAACCAGAAACTACGAAAGAATTTTCCATTTTCTTCATAACATTGAAATTTTAGAAGTGAAACATTTATTTTTTACGTTGCCATCAAAGTTGGCAAGGATAGCAATCAGGCAAGTAATTACCGAATTATTTCACCGTCAGGCAGGAAAAGTTTTCCGAAAAGCTGCAGCTGGAAAAGTTTTTGAAAAAATTCAGGGAATAAGGTTCTGGTACTTGCAGTATGCGGCTTGCACTAACTTCGCAACAGGAAAAAGTAAGTGTCACGGCTTCGTCCAAAATAAGATGTGAAGGGAATGGCCTGATATTCTTGTGTCTGGTCATGGTAAAGAATGCTGTTCTCATAGTCAGACTCGACAGGTTTCACAGATCCATGGCAAGCAATCCGGACATAGTGAAAGCGATAACTCCCAAACTTCACCATGAACCCGGCATAGCATAGCAAGAGAAATACGAAACTCCGCACTCTGCATAAAAAGGTCTGAACACGGAAGCTATTCAAGAGGATGGAAGCCAGAGGTGAAGCACAACAAGGCTGATGCCACTCATGTGAGTGATGAAAAGGTGCAAAATCAGCAAGGAGAAAAAGAAAGGCAATGCCTATCAGTCAAAGAGTGGACTTCTGTCCTACTCTGGCTTACTGCAAGTTTAAAGTTTAGATTTACCCATGTATATATACATGTATTTTAAACTTTGGTTACAAACCTGAACAGGTTTATAAAAAGACTGACGAACAATTCATTGCGAATAGAAATATCATATGAGAAAGAAAATGGGAACTACATTTTCTCCTTACTGAAGCACCGACAGACAATGCACAACCATGTAAATATTCTCATAAAGTAGTTAACAGCCCGGATAAAAGAATTTGATAATATAAAGTCGGCAATAAATCGGTTTTATTGCCGACTTTATATTATCCTAGCAGAACAATGGAATCATTTTACAAAGAGTAAACGTAAATGGTAAGACAATGTTTTATGGTGTGATTTCAGATTGTTGATCGAGAAATATTTACCTCTTCATATTAGGAAACAGTCAAGCAGATAGGTGTAGTTTCGTTAATAAGAGATTCTACTTAATTTCTTAGTCATTTGCGGGATACTTTTAATACTATGCTTTTACAACACAAGAAAAATACCTCATATATTACATAATATGATGAATTCATAATGGTGTTACTTAATATAGAAAAACACACTAAAGAATGATTAATTGCTCAGAACTTATATATAAAGTCGGCAATAAAGTTGGTTTGTTGCCGACTTTATATTATATTTGCACTGCAATGAGTATTGACGAGAAATATAGTATTAAACAGAGCATATTGAATTATGCTCGTACTTACGGACGGATTGAAGTGCCTCAATTAGTATCAGTATTGGGGATAAAGACCAATACCGCCCGCCAGTATCTCTGTACCTTAACCAAAGAGAACAAGATAGCCCGTACAGGAAATGGTGAATACATGCTTACAGATAAACAGGTGTTCTCATTTGCTCCAACAGAAACACTGAGAAAACTATATGTCGGATTGAAAGAGAAATTGCCATTCACCGATTTCTGCATCTACGATGGCAGCATCTTCACCACACTACAACATCACGTCTCTGTGAACCATGCTATTTATGTCGAGACCAACCGGGATGCTGTAGATTCTGTTTTTTCTCTGTTGAAGGATTCAGACATGCCCGTTTATAAGCAACCGACAGCAAAGTTCATGTACGACTACGTAAACATGCATGAACCATGCATCATTGTAAAGATATTTGTCACTGAATCTCCAGTAAATAAGGTTGATGGGATGGTTACTCCTACCATCGAAAAGCTACTCGTAGATATACAGAAAGACGAAGACTTTGATTATATGCAGGGCACGGAAATCACTTATATGTATCAGACCGCCTTTGATTTGTACACAGTCAATACTCCCAAAATGCTCCGATATGCAAAACGTAGAGGAGCATACGATAGTACTTATTCATTAATAGAACAATCACAAAAATATGATAAATAAAGAATGCTTTACAGCAAGATGGATTGAAGAAAAATCCAAGGAGCTAAACTATCCGGACAAAAATATCATTGAAAAGGTCATCCATGCCTTTTCATTGCTGGACATGTTGGCGGCTTCAGGTTGCCCATTTCATTTCAAAGGTGGAAGCAGTCTGATGCTTCTTTTAAAAGAACAAAGACACAGGCTGTCTATAGATATTGATATAATATGTCCTCCAGGTACTGAAATAGAAGAGTATCTGCAATCATACAAAGACTATGGCTTTATTGACTATAAGCCGATAGAAAGAATTCAGCGTGGAACAGACATACCAAAATCGCATTCCAAATTCTTTTATCAAGTGGCTTTCCTTGATGGCATAGACCGAAAAGAAACCATCCTGCTGGACGTTCTAAATGAAGACTGTCACTACAACGAAGTCGTGACTTTACCTGTAGAAAGCCGTTTTATAAAGACAGAAGGTGAACTGAATTATGTAAAAGTACCATCCATTGGAGATATTCTCGGAGACAAGCTTACGGCGTATGCACCCAATACAACAGGTATTCCATATATCAAAAATGGTAAGGATGCCAGCATGGAGATCATCAAACAGCTATATGATATAGCCAGACTGTTCGAGAAGACAGAGGTCCTTGAAACAACGACAAAATCGTTTGTACAAATTGCAGAAGTTGAACTCTCATACAGGCATTTGCCAAACAATCCAAAACTCATTTTCGATGATATCAGACAGACTTCGCTGTGTCTGGCAACAAGGGGAAGTGAAGGAAACGGACAATTTGATGCACTACAACGTGGTATACAAAGGATCAAATCCTTCATGTTCAATGGCGGTTATTTCATTGACGATGCGATTAGAGACGCAGCACGCGCAGCCTATATCGCCACAATGATAGAGACGGGCAACACAATAATAGAAAAATACAACGGTAATCCTGCCACCATAGGCTCCCTGGATATAGCACCCACACTTCCTTCGCGACTGAATAAGCTGAAAAGGACTTCTCCTGAAGCCTATTACTATTGGGCAAAGACCAGCCATCTATTACAACAGTTGTAACTATAAACAGAAATACAATTTCAGCAAGGAGAAAAAGACCAATATAGCCCTCCATCAACCAGAACAGCATTCTGACTGATGGAGGGCTTTCTACAAGTTTAAAGTTTAGATTTACCCATGTATATATACATGTATCTTAAACTAAACTTACTTGACTGATTCAGCCATACAACAGGATAAGCCATTGAGTTTACAAGTTTAATAGAACTCATATATGTATATATGAATTGATAAACTTATTTATAAACTTCATCCCTAAGCAGAAAGTAAGTTCTTTATTCCTTTGCTGAAAAATCATGTAGCATAAATTTCTACCATATGCAGGATCAACATAACGTACATCTTTCTGAGAATCTGAAAACCTGTATATATGTGAATACCTTTTTCTCCTTGCTGAAATAATTGGCGACTAAATAAACACAGATGAGATATTGAGAAATATTTTCGATACATATTATGCGAAATAATTGATAATTACCTAATTTTGCAAAATATAGATGCATATTAGAGATAAATTCATTCGCATCTGTGTTATTAAATATTAAACTCTAATAAAATCACATCTAAATCAGGAAAGTGATGAAAAAATTGAAACTTATAAGAAAATCAGAACCGTTCATATTTCCAAATGGATAGAAACGTAAAATTTAATGGCTCAAATATGATTCAATTAGCTGTATCAAATTGAGCATCAGACTGTTTATATAACTGTGTGGGTAAATAGCTGAATGATGAAGACTCAACCAGCAATTACGCATTCAGATTGCTGGTATATAATGCAAAACACTGATAATCAATTATATAAATCATTTTCACAAGTAAGTGGAAGTAATGGCTCAAATACGAGCCAAATAGCCATTAATTATCTGACAATCAACCATATAACAAATGTTTATTGGTAAGTAACTTGTGAAAACAAAAGAAAGCAACATTTATACAGTACATAATAAACTGATTTACAACTACTTAAATTCTTATTTCCAACAATAAAATCATGGCTCAAATACCATTCCAATACGACCCAACTAACTGACATACAGATTACTAACATCTTTGCATCGGCAAGTAAATATCTGATTATCAAATAGTTAAATTGATTATAATCGATTAATATGGCGCTCTTTACGGGCGCCTTTTTTGTTGCTCAAGTATCGTTGATAATCGTTGCTAAGCCTTTTTACGCCATTTTTTGTACCTCCTGTGTACCTCACCACGAAATCTGAGGATTTTCGTTGGCAAGGTCGTGGAGAAAGTTGAATATGGTGGAATATAGTTTAAGATGGTGGAATAAAACTGGAGAAATCAAGGAGAAATAAACCTTAAAAATTCAAGTAAAATGGCAAAGAGCAACATTAGAATTAAAAAGATTTGTGAGTGGTGTGGCCAAGAATTCGTAGCACAAAAAGTAACTACGAAATACTGCTCACACAGATGCGCGAATTTGGCTTATAAACAGGCCATACGAGCAAAACGGATTCAGCAGGAAGAGCAAAGGATTCAAATCGTTAAGAGTGAAAAGCCTTTGATAGATATTAAAGACAAGGAATATTTGTCGATCGCTCAGGCTGCTACTTTGTTGGGGCTTTCACTGCAAGCTGTTTATAAAATGATTTATACTGGACATCTTGCTGCTTATAAGTTGAGCAGTAGGCTTTCATTTGTTCGGCAGAGCGATATAGAAGAGATGCTTAAAAGAAACCCCTACAAGAAACGACAATCTAAAGACACTCTTCCTATCACAGACTTCTATACCACCAATGAGATTAAAGAGAAATTCGGTATCAAAGATTCTTGGATATTTCATATCGCTAAGGAACATAATATTCCACGAACCTTTCACTGTGGTAAAACCTATTGGAGCAAAAAGCATATTGATGACTACTTTGCAAAGAAAGCTCCCGATCCTGAAATCAAGGAATGGTACAGCACGCAAGATATGCAGGAGAAGTTCGGCATGACACTAACGGCCATCTATTCTTTTGTATCAAAGAATGCCATTCCTAAAAAGAAAGTCGGCATCATGGTGTTCTACTCCAAAAAGCATGTCGACATTGCCAAAGGCCTCATAGCTCCCGAAGAGCCCAAATACTACACCATTGCCGAAGCGATGGAACGATTCAAACTGACACGGGATCAACTCTACCATTATGTAAAATACCATAATATCGCCCGTATCAAAGTCGGTAAATATACCAAGATTCTGCGGGCAGAGCTGGACAAGTTCTTTGAACCTCCAAAAATAGAATGAGCCGAAAGTTATTTTCCGGTGATAAATACCACCATTAGAACACCTATTTTATTTGCAACAAAAACAAGTATTAATCAAAAAACAATATAGCTATGACACTTACATGCACCAACGTAACTTTGAGACAAAAGCCATTGCGTAACGACCGCATATCTCTTTATCTGGATTATTATCCGGCCATTCGCAATCCTTACACGATGAAGATGAGCCGCCGGGAATTCCTCGGCATCTACATTTATGCCAAGCCAAAGAACGAGCAGCAAAGAATGTTCAATCAGGATATGCTGAACAAGGCAGAGGCAATCCGCTGTATCCGTGTTCAGGCACTTATCAATGAAGAATTCGGGTTCCTGGATAAGAACAAGCAAAAGGTAGATTTCCTCGCCTACTTCCGGACTAAGGCACGGGAAAAGTATGAGAAATGGGATTGCGTTTACAACCACTTCGAGAAATTTGTCGGTGGCAAATGCACCTTTGGTGACGTTACCGTAGAACTGTGCGAGAAGTTCAGGGATTACCTGCTCAAATGCAAACAGATCAATCATCCCAATGCCTATATCTCACGCAATTCGGCAGCCGGCTATTATTCTACATTCCGAGCACTATTGAAAATAGCCTATAAAGAAAAGATGTTGCGTGAGAACTTGAACGACTTCCTGGAAAAGATAGAATGGAAAGAGGTCAAGAAAGAGTATCTGACACTTGATGAAGTCAAGAAACTGGCCGCTACGCCATGCAAGATTCCTGTTTTAAAACAGGCCTCTCTGTTTGCCTGCATGACTGGTCTCCGTATCAGTGATATTCTGAAGCTGGACTGGCGTGATTTTGAGGTTGGCCCAGACCAAGGCTACTACATCCGTATCTGCACCGAGAAAACAGAAACCGAGGCTACCCTCCCTATCAGTCAGGAAGCACTGGAGTTGTGTGGCGAATGGGGCACCGGAAAAGTCTTCAAAGGCTTAACCCGCTCCATGACCCATCATCCCCTGAAACAGTGGATTGCCGAAGCCGGAATCAGAAAGCACATAACCTTCCACTGCTTCCGTCATTCATACGCCGTCATCCAAATCTCTTTAGGTACAGATATTTACACAGTATCGAAGATGCTGACGCATAAAAATGTCACCACCACTCAAATCTATGCCGATTTGGTCAATTCCAAGAAGCGAGAGACGGCGAATAAGATTTCGCTGAAATAAAAAATTTTGAGGACTTCTTGTTGATTAGAAGTCCTCAATAATATATGGTGAAAATTATCACAAAAGTAATGAACTTTAAAATCTCACAGCCATTTCATTATTGAAATGTCATTAAATAATAGGCTAAATATTGTACATTATCCTCTTAAATGGTAAAACAGATATAAATGAGCAATTTATTTCCTAATACTATAAATTCGTTATAAATTGGAATACAACTTGGTCTGTTCGATAAAGTTCACTGAAGAAAAATCAAAGTCAACCAAATGTATTTATTGGGATTAATTTTTATGTTTTTAGACGGCATTGATATAAATATTTTCAAAATGATCAATTATGCAATAAAAATGAGTAATTTTATATGCATATATACAGCTTTAATATACAAGCAGTATTTTGTCTAAAATATTGAATATGTTGAACTCACAAAAAACACCATCTAATCTATGCCGAAAAGCAGAAATTTTTCAGTCTATCTTTTAAAGCCTGAATTCAATGCGAATAATTCTTTGAAAGAAGGGCACCAATTACAACTTCTTAGAGAAGATGATACAAACATACCTGAAGGTGGAGTAATGTATTATGGACAGAATCCTATAAGATCCCCATGGTGGAAAGAGTATTGGGGTATAAATCAGGAGCTTCGATTAACTTCAGTTGGCGCAATAGTTTTTCTGCCAGTTGGAGAAAGATGGTTTGCCATAACTTTTGGAACAAGTTATCATAATCTCAAAGAAAACTCTTATGAATATGACTTTGGGCTTAGGACAACTTTAAATACTTTAGATCCTGATAAAATCAAATCAACTGACTTATTAATGCCTGAAACAGCAAAAAGGCAGAGAATTCAAATCCCTAATGCATCAAACCTGACTCATTTTAATATTAGTACAGATGACTCTATAGTTAAGAGATTAACAGGTGCTGTAAAAAATGAATATCAAGATACATTACGAAATGCTACAGGTGCATGCAGTCTAAGATTTACAACTGATTGTGAACCAAACGAATTGGTTGAATTATGTTCTAGACTGTATACTATTTATACACGTAGAGATTACGAAGAATCGTTTCCTGATTTACAAAACATTACACCAATAAAAGATCCTGATTTGATCAATTCTTTAGAAGATCTATTATTAAATGATTTTCATGAGAATTCCATTAATCTTACATTGGGAATTCCAGACATTGTAGATTATTCAACAAATTTCAAAGTAAAATATCGTGGCGCATCTAGACCATCTAATGAATACGAAGATGTGTATATTGGTAATTATCGAGAATACCTTAACGAACGTAATGTAGAAATTGAAAATATTTCAATATTCAATAAACACTCTTTATGTATTTTGGATGAAAATGGAAGTCCTATACAGAGTTATTCAATTTATAAAGCATTTTTATTTGATTGTACTTATAATAATAAAACATATCATCTATGTGAGGGTGAATGGTACGAAATAAATACCAATTTTATAGATAGACTTAAATCTGAACTAGACCCTATATTTATTGATGAGCATGCAATATTATGTGAATGCAATCAAAAACGAGAAGACGAGTACAATATTCATGCTCAACGTAATTCTCCTATAGATGAAGTTTATTGTCTTGACAAGAAATCTATAGCTCCACAAGGACAACGTAACATTGAGCCATGTGATTTAATTGCTCTAAAAAACAATATGGTGGTTGAATTAATACATAATAAAATATCTACTCGTTCAGCATATTTAAGTCATTTATTTAACCAAGGTGTGAATTCTGTAATAATTCTTCAACAAAGCCCTGAAGCAAAAGAAAAGTTAAAAGATTTAATAGAACATAATAGAAATTTTGAAGAGAAAATAAACAACGATCAATACCATGTAACTTATGGAATAATTTCAAATAAGAACAAAGAATTAAAATCAGATGCGTTACCAATTTTTTCTCGTATTAGTCTTTTTAGATGCGTTAAAACACTCAAGCTAATGAAGATTCCGATAAACGTATATCTTATAAAAGATAATGTCGACAGGAAACATTTGATGGAGGATTAATATAAATATATACTTTAACTATGACATTCAGCATGAATACTCTTTTATTCAACATTTTAGTCGATTGATATAGAGAAGCTAAAAACAAGTGATAGACATATATTTATTATACAATGTTTATTGATTTATAAGAATCCGACTCGGTTTTAAACCAATGTCGGATTCTTTTTTATTCTACTGTGGCATAGATGGCATAGAAATAAGTACCATATCGAGGACAAATGCTGCCACTTTATTGGATTTATAACATGGTATCTATGAAATGACATATATTTGCGCATAAACGATTAACAAATATTACTATGAATCAGAAAAGTATTGAACATATAACACTCTATTCCCTTGTATTGGTAGGTGCTCTTGTTGTTGGCGTTTTAGCTCGTCAGTTTGTTTTATCCAAAGGTATTGACTATTTCAGTAGTAGTGTTGTATTTTTTGCAACAGTAATTGTCTTGATGGCGATCTATGCCAGTTTACAGACAACTTTCAATCAGTTTCTGCTACCACGCATAGAAGCCTTTCTATTGCGTTCCTCTGCTTTTCAAACGATGAAAAATCACAATGAAACCGTTTCTGAGCCGGCAGCCACTACAATCAAAGATTCAAACCAGGCTATGCCTGATGTCATTGAGCCTGCTCCTACCACTGAAGAAGCAATCTCTGAACCTTCAGAATATGAAGTCATGCGAGCCAACGCCATCGCAAAACAGGATCATGCTATTCAAACCAAATTAGAAAAGGTCATTAGCTATACGAAGCAAACAATGGTTGCCTATATGAGTGAAGAAGATCTCAACCGTCTATGTACATACGTTGCAGAATATAGTACAAGTGATACCTTACAAAAGATATCGCCCGTAAAGGTTGACTCACAACTTAAAAGCATTGATATTATGCACTTTGGTTGGAATATTGGCAAGGCTTTTGGTAGAAAGCGTATTCATACTGCTACCTTAATCAAGAATGTCTTTGCCCATACCCTTCGCGACCTGGAAATCTCAACTATTGAACGTAAAATGTCACACACAGAATCTGGATGTAAAATCAGACTAAATCTGAATATTACATGAAACTTATTCCAATATTCCTAATTTCCTTATTTTTCTAGTTCCCTTCATTTCTTTTGAGTTTGAATCATAAATCATTAAATCTGGAATATAATTAGCAGGTGAATTATAATGAATCCTCTTCCATTCGCTATTTTTTATAGGATGATACCACTGATTAATAATATATACATCGAAAATTGGTGGATGGAAATTTATTTCATTCATCATATTTTCAAATCCTAATTCCAATTCTGCTAGCTCTGAAGTTATGATTTTCTCTACTACATTTATATCTGTTTTATTCGGTACAACATTGGAAAATTTACCAATCCATATAGAATAATCGCTATGTTCTATTTCTTTAAAATGATGATCCTTATCTTTTAGTCTTCTATATACGCATCTAATAGTTTGTCCACAATAATAAGAAAATTTTCTAGCGTATTTTCTTTTTCCTTGCAACAAGTACAAATTAAAATTTTCATTATTATTCTCCAACCATTTCTTTTCCCAATTATATAACTCATCATATGAGAATGGTCCAACCCATTTTATTAGATAGACTTTATCTGTATTGTTCATAGTCTGTTTTTTTGCAAATATACTAATTTATCACCACCAAAAGTTATCTCACAGTTATATTCCGGTGATGTTTTCCACCATCAAAACACCAATTTCCTTTGCCAGCGAACAATTAAAAACGAGTACGTATGGCAAACGAACAAATCACTTTTGATAAGCTGCCGCAGGCGGTAGGTTATCTCACAGAGCAGATGGAACAAATCCGTCAAATGGTAGCGGCACTGCAACCGCAGGCTTCTTCCGACAAGCATCGTCTTATTGAAATTGACGAAGCCTGTAAAATCACACGAAAGGCAAAGCCTACCATTTACACGCTTGCGCGTAAAGGACTGATTCCGGCTTACAAACGAGGGAAAAAACTCTACTTCTATGAAGATGAGCTGCTGCAATGGATTGAGTCCGGCCGCAAGCAGATGCAGGCAATATCGCTCCAGGAACAGGCAGCGGAGATAGTATATGGAGCGAAGCGCAAACCAAAGGGAGGCTATAACTTTTGATCTGCACGGCTATGGAAACCTCCAAATTAACAGCAGAAGGTATTATCGGCGAGGCTGTGCGCATCGGAGCCAAGATGTCCGGCGGTGAATTCCCAATAGAGGTCTTTCCTATCAGGATTCAGCGTATCATCAGTAGTTTGCACGATTGTCAGGGCTATCCCGTGGATTATGTCGCTGCGGCTATCCTTGCAGCCATTGCCGTGGGGATTGGAAACTCCCATCTGGTGCAGGTAAAGCGCAACTGGCTGGAAAGTCCCATTCTGTACATGGCACTGATTGGACGCCCCGGAGCCAATAAGAGTCATCCGCTGAGTTTCGCTTTCCAGCCGTTTATTGAACATGACTATTGTCAGAATCAGGAGTATCAGAAGTTGTATGCCGAGTATGAATGCACTATGTCCATGAGCAAAAGGGAACGCATGGAAGCTGGTTTGGATGAATTTCCGCAGGCTCCTGTGCGCAAACGCTTTCTTGTTTCGGATATTACTCCCGAAGGATTGAGCCTGATACATGCCCAAAATCCCAGAGGACTCTGCCTTTGGTCGGATGAGTTATCTGCCTGGTTCAAGAATTTCAACCGCTACAATAACGGTTCGGAAGAACAGTTCTGGCTTTCGGTGTTCAATGCCAAACCCACGATTTCCGACCGCAAGAGTACGCAAAGTTCCATTTTTATCAGACGTCCCTATATCTCCGTTATCGGTACCATCCAAAAGAAGATTCTGGGCGAACTGGTCAAGGGCGAGCGTTCGAGTAACGGTTTCATAGACCGTATTCTTTTCGTGATGCCCGAATCTGTCTTGAAAAGCAGGTGGAACGACCGAGAAACTCCTGAAGAGCTGGAAATCCAGTGGCAACAGATTATCGACAAACTGATTGCACAGGATTGTCCGCATGACGAGAATAATGAGTTGCAGCCTCAATGCCTGCCATTCGATGAAGACGCCAAGCAACGGCTTTACGGTTGGCAGCATGAAAATGCCAGCCAATGTGATATGGAAACCAATGATGCTTTGGTAGGTATTTACTGCAAACTGGAAATCTACATTATCCGGTTTTGTCTAATAATCCAGCTTGCCCGATGGACTTGTGGAGAGTGCGACAAGCATACGATTGACCTTGAAAGCGTGAACCGTGCCATCCTGCTGGCCGAGTATTTCCGGGCTACAGCAGTAAAAGTGCAGACTGCCGTCAGCCAGGAACAGCTGAGCGAATTGCACCGCAACATCTACCTGAACTTGCCTCAGAGATTTACGACTGCAGAAGGTATCGGCATTGCTGAAAGTTACGGGATGAAGGAACATGCTTTCAAGATGTTTCTAAAACGCCACATCGGAACATTATTCAGAAAAGAGAATCATGGAGAATACAGTAAATAAACCTGTTACTATGCACATTTTCGCAACCGAGGGGTTTGTGAAGTTGCGAAAATGTGCATAGTAACATCCAAACAGAAAGAAAAATGAACTACAGATTCACATTAGAACCATACAAAGGTGTCAGCACCCGGCACACATGCCCGAACTGCCACCGCAAAAGTTGTTTCGCCAAATACATCGATACGGAGAAGCAAATCAGCTTTCCCGATTATGTAGGAAGGTGCAACCATGAACAGAAATGCGGCTACAACTATACGCCCAAAATGTACTTTGACGAAAACCCGATTGCCAAAGAACGATTGAGCGAAGAGTTTGTGCCGGTGTTAAAGCCATATATCAGTCTGCCTCCTGCGCCTTCATTCATTGAGCCGGACATCATGAAGCAGTCCCTGAAACTGTATCACACGAACAAGCTGTTTCAGTTCCTGAGTTTCCATTTCGGACAGGAGGCTACCAAAGAACTGATGTTGCGCTACCATGTAGGAACCTCGAAGCATTGGCCGGGAGCTACGGTCTTTTGGCAAGTCGATATTTCCGGACGGGTACGCACCGGAAAAGTGATGCTCTACAATCCCGAAAACGGGAGACGGATTAAAGAGCCGCACAACTACATCACGTGGGTACATTCCCTTCTGAAGAAAGAGAATTTCAACCTCCGGCAATGCCTGTTTGGTGAGCACCTTTTGTCCTCCGACCAGCAACGTCCGGTTGCCCTTGTGGAGAGTGAGAAAAGCGCTTTGATATCCAGCTTCTATCTGCCGCAATACCTCTGGATTGCTTCGGGCGGAAAGAACGGAGCGTTTAATCGGGATGCCATGAGTGTATTGAGAAACCGACGTGTTCTGCTCTTCCCCGACCTGGGGGCGACCGACTATTGGAACAGTAAAATGGAGATGATCCGGAGCCTGGGAATAGAAGTTTCTCTCTTCGATTTTATGGAAAGAAATGCGACAAAAGAAGAACGTGATGCGGGTTATGACATCGCCGATTTTCTGCTGAGAGAAGAGACAAAGGAAGCTATTTTCAATCGTCTTATCACGTTGAATCCGGCCTTGAAAACGCTGGTCGAGACCTTCGATTTACAGCTTGTCAATGTGGGGAAAGCACCTCTTTCAGCAACGGTTCAACATACCCAGAGAGGACTTTTCAAACGATGACTGTCAGATGTCTGATTCACTTCTTTTTCACTGGAGCAAGTTTATGCCGGTGTATTACATTTCCCGGCCACTTGCTCACCTCAAAAGAAGGTGAGACGGCTCCCGATGGTCACAATTATTAATCTCAAAAGCAAATATTATGGACAAGAAAAATACAGTTACAATCCGTCTTACGGACGAGCAGTTCGGCTGGCTCAGAGCACTCAGCCGACGCAGTAAACGCAGTCAAAGCGAAGTAGTGCGTTCACTCATCGAACACGGTACGGTGCGCGAACGAATTACGAGAGAAAATCTTGACATTATCCGAAAACTGATTGGCGAAAGTACGAACCTGAATCAGCTTGCCAAACGAGCCAACGCTTACGGTTTTTATCGTGTGGCCGATGAGTGCCGGGCCGTCGCCCAACAGATTTCACAACTCATAAAACAGCTCAAAGATGATAGGTAAAATTGTAAAGGGCACATCGTTTTCCGGGTGCGTAAACTATGTGCTGAAAGAAGATAAATCACGCCTGCTGAAAGCAGTTGGTGTCTACGGTTCGCCCGAAGAAATAGCGGAGCAATTCGAGTTGCAGACTTTACTGAACGACAAGGTCAAGAACAAGGTCGGCCATATATCATTGAGCTTCTCCGCAGAAGACGGAGACCGCATCCGTGACGATGATGGACTAATGCTAAAAATCGCTCACGACTATATGAAGCTGATGGGAATTGAGAACACGCAGTTCATCATCGCCCGGCATATCGACCGTGATCATCCGCATTGTCACATCGTTTACAACCGGGTGGATAATGACGGGCGCACTATCAGCGACAAGAACGACCGCTACCGAAATGAAAAAGTTTGTAAGATGCTGACGGCTCGTTACCGCTTGCATTTTGCCGAAGGAAAAGAGCATGTCAATTTCATGCGATTACGTCATTATGACAAGGTAAAGTATTTTATCTATCATGCCTTGAAACGAGAAGTTCCGAATGCCCGAAGCTGGAGTGAGCTGCGACTGGCCTTACGGAAGTACGGAATTGATACGCAATGGAAGCTAAGTCGCACGACCGGAGAGATGCAAGGTGTCAAGTTCACATGTGACCAACTGACCTTTAGCGGTTCCAAGATTGACCGCCAGTTCAGTTTCCTGAACATCGACCAGGAGCTGCGATATAACGCTCTTTCTGCTACCATGAACCAGCGTCAGGCACAGACAGAAACCATACGCGAGGAACCTCGGCATGAATATCAGCAGGAGAATCATTCCGGCATCAGCTTGGGATTGTTCACCCCCTCTCCTACGGATTATGATACGGAGGAAGCGATACAGGCCAACCGGCTTAAAAAGAAGAAAAAGAAACCGAAACGCAAGCGAGGTTTCAGTCTATAATCAATTTTTTATTAACCATCAAAATTCAAATTATTATGAACTATTCCGATTTTATTTACGATTTCAATCTCTATTTGTGTGAGAGATTTGGTTACAGAAATTGCTGTTCCGTCATGCATAACGCCAACGGCATTTGTGTTTCTGTTCATGTAGGCGAAATGGATTTATACATCCGTTTCTGGGAATACAGTTGTGGCGTAGGTCACTACCCCGACTGGAGCATAATCATTGTACGCAGCAACTTCAAACGAAACCAGCAGGAAAACCTTAAAGACCTTGCCCGTTTCTTCAAGGAGTATGCCCCGCGCTATGGTTACAAATACCTCTGCACCGAGGATGACGACTACAAGTATTATCAGACCCTTGGTTTGAAACTTATCCACAAAGGATTTTTCAGACAATATAATTATGGGTTGCCGTTGAAGGAGCTGGAGGTGTAATGTGGATGTCTTTATTAAGGAGAGGATTTTCCTCTCCTTTTTGCGTATCTTTAAAATATTACATAATTGATATTTCGTCAGAGTCAAACCAATCATTTCTAGTAACAGTTTGTTTAATGATTTCTGGATTATCGGTATAAACTGCAATAGCTAATGAATGACGTGCTCGCGTGCATGCAACATAAAACAAGCGCATTGTACGTTCTATCGTTGTTTCTTTTCCCTCTTTTCTATTATTGATATCAGTCGTTGACAGTGGTTCCACTCCAAAAAGTTTATTATAATTAAAGAGAGGCATATTTGATTCTTTTTCGTCTATAATAACTAAAACACGATCAAATTCTAAACCCTTCACACCTTGATGAGTACCAAACATAGAATTTCCATTAATGTAATTATTAAATTTGACTATTTGAATTACAGGTAAATTCATAACTGAGCACCATGCATAAAGCACTTCATCATTTTGCTCTTCTAATGATTCTAATGATACAGACAATGCATCTATCAATAATTGGGGAACATTAAATAAATTAGTCACTACAATATTTTTTAAGAATTCTTTTATAGTGACTCTTCCTAAATCCATCTTTTGTAAACCATCTAATATTTCTTGACATTTAGACAATGTTTCATACGCTTTGTCTGATGGCAAATTCATTAATAATGGAGAATATGATTTTAACAAATTAAGAGCATTTAAATTATCACCTTTTTTTAATGAATCTATTAATGGAAATGATAGTTTGGAAAATATGTCCATATCATCAACCTTACCCTGAAGCAAAGTTTGACTATACTTATCTACATGTCGCATAATACCAAAAAAATCTTCAAAGCCCAACCTTCTTGCGGCCATCATATGCTCAAGGGTAAGTATTTTTACGTTATTGCCTTCCATTGACCATTTATCGTCACCAGTTAATTCCTTCATTGATAGGACTACATTAGCTTCCTTTTCAAATTTATTCATCTCATCGTTGTTCCTGATCAAATAAAGATGAACAAATCCTTCTTCAGCATTTTCTCTAGGATTCTGCGTAGCATTTTGCTCAATAGATTCACTGATCTTATTTGATAACTTAATTATCCTTTTATCACATCTGTAATTCATAGGCTTAACAGGTGTTTCCCACTCTTTGGGAATGATTGTTGTTATTCTTTCTTCTCCATCAGTATATATACGTTGTTTTTGGTCTCCAATAAATCCCAACGTGAAATTCTCACCTCCAAAATTTCTTTCTAATTCAAAAAAGGCTTGTACTAGTTCTTTTTTAGTATCTTGACTTTCATCTATCAGGAGAAATGGATATTGCTGGGCTATAATTTTTTGAAGCAATTTATTCTCTACAATCATTTTAGCTCCTATTTTAATCACTTCTGCATGACTAAGAGCATTATATTCAAAATTATTTCCATTGGGATTATATATAAATTTATGTACTGTTTCAATTTTAGCAATGCTTTTGATAACCTTATCAAATTTGCCCACATTATTTAAATAGGTCTTACCATCTTTTTTCCTAGCCTTATTTATTTTCTCTTCTAATTCAGCCTTTTCTTCTTCTTTAAATCTTAAATAATACTTTTTAATATCGGATTGATACGATTGAATTACATTCCAAACAAAGCTATGAATTGTAGAGACATGAAAAAGTGGACTGTAATTTAAGCGTGAAATTATTTCATCTGTGGCAGCATTTGTGTATGTAATAACGGCCACATGTCTATTTTCTATTTTGAACTTTTGCCCCCACTTATCTCGTATCTTATTTAAAAGTACAACAAGCGAATGAGTCTTTCCAGAGCCTGCACCTGCAAAAAGAAAGAAACTTTTACGACTTCCTTTTGTGATACACTCTTCCAATATATTATCAACAGATTTATTCATCCTATTTACGAATTTTATTGTTTAAGCATTTCTGTAACCATATTAATCCCTCTTTAATATAAGAAGGCGCCTGTATCTTATCGAATTGTTCCGTACAGAGTATATCCGTAGCAAAAGAAGCCTTTACATTTTTTCGTTTTTCCAAACAAGAAAACATCTTTTCATGAAAATCTTCTAAAGAAATAGCTTTTTTGAGATAATTATAAAAGGTCGTTATTACTCCCATTTTTGCCATTTTTTCATCACTCTGGAATAGCTTTATATTAGTAAAAACCAATGAATCTTCAAAAGTATACGGGTGTACTTCATATAATTCATCTTCCTTCTTTTGATCTGTCCAATTTACTGATATTGGTGTCTGGTATGATATGCAAATATTGCCTCTCTGCTTATTTGGGAAAGGTAATTCTAACAACATATCAATGGATTCTATTTTAAGCCAGTGTTTTATTGTATCATTATTAGTTATTTGCTTTTTATTTTTTTGAGGTATTGCAGATTTCCATTTTAATTCTCCTTTTTCCAACCGTCCCTCCTGTGCATCTATATCTGTAATAATTAATGTTGGTATACCTAATTTCTGAGTTAAAGAATCAAATCTATGAGCATGACTTCCATTTATTTCTATGACAGAGATATAGAAATTATCCATATTCTCATCACGAATAAATTTAGGCATAAGAATTCTTTCTGCAGCCCCTTCTACAAGAATTATTGCATCTGCAAAGAAAATGTCACAATGAGTTAATCTTATATATCTGGTAACAAACCTTTTAGTATCATTATCATCTCCAAATGTACGAGAAAGATTAACAACCTCTGATACTGGAATTTTTATGTTATCATCAATAATTCTTTTGAAATATCTAAGATGACACATATCAACTTCGTTTACAATATGATTTGAATGGGTTGAAACAACTAATTGAGTCGTCAAATCTTTATTGTTTCTAAGTATTTCATTAGTACTATCATTCGTCAGGGCATCCATAGCCTTACGAATAAAAACTTGCTGTGCCTGTGCGTGCAAATGAGCTTCAGGTTCTTCAATAAAAACAAGATGAATAGGTTCAATATGATTTATACCAGCTTTATCTATTCTATATAAATTAGTCCATTGCTCACGGAACTGAACCATTTTTAAATAGATAGAGATAAGATTACGCAACCCTAAACCGTTATATTTTTCTGGCAGGGATAATTCTGCATCACCTTGAACTGTAAATTGAACAGAAGATTCATGTGTTATTGAATCAACAATATTAACATGACTTTTTACATGAATTTCCGGATTCTGAAAGCCTGGATAATTTATATTATTAAGTTCTGCAATAGGAGCCTTGAAACTTCTATCTAACTTTTCATCATAGGTTTCTGTAGCCCTTTTCATCTCTCCAAGCAATTTTAAATCATCTAAATCAATTTGTGTTTCATCTTCAAAATTAGATTTATAATATGATTGCAACTGTCTTGATAAAGTATCAATATCATTATCATTTCTACCTTCTGGATCTGAAAATTCACGGAATGCTTCAATACTATCAATCTTTATTAGGCTAACTAAAGGATTATTTTCTAGAGAAATTGATGGAGTCGCTTGAACATTACAGTCTGGATTTTCATAATCAATATTTTGCGAATCTAAAACATAGTATTTTATTTCAAAATACTTATTTAAATTGCCTCTACGATTTAAAAAATCCCACATGTTTTGAGGAAATAAATCTACGTTATTTGCGTCTTTGTATTGAGGACTTTCCTTTATTTCCTTAACTTTCAAAGAGGCTGTTCGAAAATCAGCATATAGTTTTTTTATATCTTTGGGTTCGAACCGTAATCTTACACCAACTAAATCTTTCTTCCACTCTAATGAAGGAATTAATTTATAAACCATGTATGCCTCTCTTTCGTCTACATTAATCCATAAATCCAAAGAAGGGACATGATTATCCCATTGTTCTGGTGAAAGAAGGGATGCAAGGAGTTCTTCTCTATTTTCCATTTCATCATTAACGGCAAGCCAACTATTGGCAAGTTCGTTGATATCTCTCCAATTCGTCAATGTAAATTCACGAGTCGTAAAACGATTTTGATCCTTTAAAAACCAAATTATAGCACTCATAGCAGATGTCTTACCACTATTATTAGCACCAACGAAGATTGTTTGATCTTTATTAAAATCAATACGACAATTTTTTAGTTTTCTAAAGTTTCGTATATGGATATGATCTATTCTCATTATAGCTTAAATTTTAATTTTTAATCAAAACTTACTTAAGTTTCTGTCTTATATGCAAATGTAATGATATTCAACTATACTAAAGAATAATTTCCTATATAATTTGGCATAATATTGAACTAATTCGCAATTTATATTGCAAATAGTCCTATTGAAATGATGAAAAATAGATAGGCTTTCTTATCTTTGCATAGAACGAAAGAAAATCCTTATGGAAAAAGAAAAAGACATAAACCGCATCAAGGTTGTGCTTGTGGAGAAGAAGCGGACCAACAAATGGTTGGCCGAACAATTGGGCAAGGACCCTGCCACGGTATCAAAGTGGTGTACAAACACATCACAACCCGGACTAGAAACACTGTTGGAGATAGCACGTGTTCTGGATGTAGATATTAAAGAACTGCTGAACTCTACACGTGACGATGTTCAGTTAGTCAGAATTCAAAAACAGTAAAGCCAAGTAATATTATGAACAGTAATGATAGAGCCAATCTTATAAAACGTGTCAACACTCTAGAAGGACTGACCGATAAGGAACGTAGTGCCCTGTTAGGTTTGCTGCGAGAGAATAAAACTTATGGTTTGGTATGGGAAGATAAGCCCGAAGTCGTAGAAGAACGTCTTCGCGATGAACTGCCTATCTTGACAGAGGTGCCGGAACGTGCCATTATCAGTGAAGATAAAGATGCACCAAACCATATTCTGATTGAAGGAGATAATCTGGAAGCCCTTGCTACCTTAGCTTATACGCATGAGGGTAAAATTGATATAATCTATATAGATCCCCCATATAATACAGGTAATAATGATTTTATATATAATGATAGCTATGTAGACAAAGAAGATTCTTATCGCCATTCTAAATGGTTGTCATTTATGAGTCGTCGTCTGAGAATAGCAAAAAAATTACTATCTGATTATGGAGTAATATTCATTTCAATTGATGATAATGAACAAGCAGATTTAAAAATATTATGTGATAGTATATTTCTGCCATCAAACTTTTGTGGACAATTTATATGGAGAAAGAAAAGTGGAGGTGGACAAACGGACAGATACTTTGTAACAGAACATGAATACATATTAGTTTATCAAGCAACCAATAAATTTTGTTGGAAAGATATTCAAATTGAGAAATCCAGAAAAAATTACAAATACCAAGATGAAAAAGGATCTTATAATCTCATTAAATTAGAAAAATGGGGTAGTTCAGCTCATAAAGAAGATAGACCTTCCATGTATTTTCCTATTAAGAATCCCGACGGTGAAGATTTTTATCCAGTGGCTCCTGATGGAAAAGCTGGAAGATGGAGAGTCGGGGTAAAGAAAATGCAAACTTTAATAAAAGACAATTTAATAGAATGGAAAAATGGGATACCGTATGAAAAAGACTATTATAGTGAAACCGAAGTCAAGACAAAGACCCAAAAAAGTAGAAGTATCTTATATAATGTTGGAGAAACTGGAGATGGCAGTAATTTATTGACCAATATTTTTAGAGAAAAGGATGTTTTTCAAAACCCAAAACCATTAAGCTTAATAAAAGAACTTATATCACATAATAGCGCAAATTATATTCTTGATTTCTTTTCTGGAAGTGGTACTACACTTCATGCGACTATGCAACTTAATGCAGAAGATGGAGGAAATCGTCAATGCATCCTCATAACAAATAATGAAAACAATATTTGTGAAAATATCACTTATAAAAGAAATCAGTTAGTAATTAATGGATATACAGATCTCAACAACGAAGAAGTTCCGGGATTAACGAAAAACAATCTCCGCTACTACCGTACCGGATTTGTTGGTCGCAGTCGCTCGATGCAAAATATGAGGAAACTTGTTAATCTTGCTACAGATATGCTTTGTATCAAGGAAAACCTCTATACGGAGCAAAATACCTTTGGAGGTCAGAAAACCTATAAAGGTATCTTCCGCTATTTCGATGATGGGAAAAAACAGATGCTTATAATTTATCGTGAAGAAGCCATCGATGAGTTGGTTGATATAATCTATGATATGGACATACCACAGCCGATTAAAGTCTATGTGTTCTCACCCAGCGAAGATCCTTGGGAAGGTTCGTTTAATGATGTCAGCGACAAAGTGGAACTGTGCGCTCTGCCACAAGCTATCTACAATACTTACCGCAGAATTTTGCCCAAGAAAAAGGATGCCGTCGTCATGCCGGAAGAAGATGCGCTTGCAACCCCTGAAGAAGATAAAGACCTGTTTGATGGAATGTTGAACTTTACAGATGAAGAGGAAGCATGAATGGACATCAGATAATTGATGTCCCGGTGAAAATGGGAAAAATCTGGTAGAAACATCGAGAATAAAATGAAAATTAACAATGAAAAATATAACATACCAACAGAACGCTGTCAATGAGCTGACCGATAAAACAATCCGTCTGTTAAACCTCGGTGGCAAACGACATAAAATTGTGTTTGAAGCGCCAACAGGTGCGGGAAAAACGGTCATGACCTGTCAGGCTTTGGCAAATATAACCGATGAATTGAAAGAACGTGGTGACAGCCGTTATCAGGAAGTTGCCTATATTTGGTTTGCACCTCGCAAGCTACACCTGCAAAGTTATGCCAGCCTAAAGAATGCTTTTGGTGAAACACGCAAACTTCGGCCTGTAATGTTTGACGAGATTGACCAAAGTGAAGGCATACAACCTGGAGAAATTTTGTTCGTCAACTGGGAAAGTGTAAACAAGGAAAGCAATGTCATGGTGCGCGAAAGCGAAAGCTTTGCTTCTTTGTATGAAATTGCACGACGAACACAAGAGGAATACGATTTGCCCATTGTTGCCATCATAGATGAGGAACACATGTTCTGGTCAAAAACTGCCGATAAATCGGCAGCAGTGCTGGAACGTATCAATCCGGCTGTGGAACTGCGTATTTCGGCCACTCCCAAGACACTTCATCCTGATGAGAAAGTAAAAGTTTACCGACAGGATGTTATTGCGGCTGAAATGATTAAGAAAGAAGTTGTTCTGAATCCGGACATAGAACTGGATTTCAGTGAAGAGCGTACACTTAACGAAAATCTGATTAAAGCGGCATTGGCAAAACGTAATCAGTTGGCAGAGCTTTATCAGGAATTGGGCATCAAAATCAATCCCCTATTACTTATCCAGCTGCCAAACGATGTGAAGGAATCCATGACTTCGGAAGACCAGGCCATTGCAGAACAAGTGAAAACCTATTTGGAAGCTATATGCGGGATAATCGCCGAAAATGGATTATTGGCCGTATGGCTCGCCAACGAAAAAGAGAATCTCGCCGGACTGGAACGTCCCGATAATATGACGCAAGTATTGCTATTCAAAGAAGCAATTGCTTTGGGTTGGGACTGCCCTCGTGCAGCTGTACTGCTAATCTTCAGAAAATTGCAAAGCGACCAGTTTACGATACAAACTGTTGGACGTATTCTGAGAATGCCGGAACAGAAACATTATCCGAAAGAACAGCTTAATATCGGTTATGTTTATACTGATATTGCAAAAGATAAAATTCAGATTGTCACAGCCGATTCTGACTATATTTTGAAAAATACGATTACGGCATGCAGACGCGAAAATCTTGAGAATGTATCTTTACCGGCTTACTATTCAGAACGCCCTAATGTGGAACGAAATTATCTGGGGCCAGACTTCAAGAAAACATTGTATGAAGTGGCTGATGAATTCTGGAAGCTGGAAAGAGGTGCCGGATTGTTTTCTATCGCGGAATTGGCCGCCTTAAGAAATGATAATGATGAATTTACTCCGTTGCCGGAAAGTGATGACGATTTAGTAAATGAAAACAGAAGACGGGTAAAGAATTCAATTCGTTTGGATGTCAAGACAATCAATGTCGAGATTCCGAAAGATGTACACTTCCAGAATGAAGAACAGATATTGAAAGTAGATCAAGTGCGCTTTGCCCGTAAAGCATCTGAAATAGACCGTGTATTTATGGCATATATAAGCGGTAAGGGACATCAATTTGAAAGTAAAGGTAGAGCCGATAAAATAGCCAACTATCTGCTTGAAATGCTCGCCGACTATTTTGGAATTTTCGATACAGATGCCAAGAAGGTCGTTCTTTATTATGATAACAGACCCAAATTTGACCGTTTACTGGACACTGCCTTAGAAACATATGCCCGTAAAAGAGAGCGAGCAAAGAAAAGATCTGCGGCAGCCAGAGAATTAAAACAATACAATTGGGAAGTTCCGGAAGAAAGAGTCTATGACAGTGAAACCAACCATATTGAGACTGCAAAAAATCATGCTTTGCTGCCATTTGTACAACTGAACGAAGCTTCTAATCCGGAGAAGGAATTTGTGAAATATTTGGAAAAACATTCACAATGGATTGACTGGTGGTATAAGAATGGGGATAAAGGAAAACAACATTACGCCATTGCATACGGAAAATCTTTATTTTATGTGGATTTTGTTATCCGTATGAAGAATGGACATGTATATCTTTTCGATACGAAAAGTGCCGGTAGTGATGTAACTGCTCCGGAGAAACATAATGCCTTGTTGCAATATATCCAGGAATATTCAACTAAAGATACACCTCTTTATGGAGGAGTTATCATTCAAGATGGAAGTAACTGGCTATATTCCAAACTACGCATTGAGAATACAACTGATTTGTTAAACTGGGATGCTTTTTATCCTGAAAACGCATAAAGATTATGGCTAAAGGTATAGATCCGAAATTTGTTCACTACGGCATCCGCAAAGATGATTTAGCTATGATAGAAGCAATCTGTGAAGCGGAAGGTGTAGATTTTGACTGGTTAAGTGAAGATATTCTGAAGGCCTATCATGCCAAGAAGGTTGACGTGATAGAAATGAGTGATAATGAAACGGAAGACATCATCCGTAATGCAATCCAAAAAATACGTCAATAAATACGATTATGCTGATACAGAGAATTAAAATAAGCAATTATAAGACTTACTTGTCACTTGATCTGGATTTGACAGTCGATGACGATCGCCCTATTATTCTGATTGGCGGTGCAAATGGTGGCGGTAAGACTACTTTATTCGAGGCCATAAGCGGAGCTCTTTATGGTCTGAAAATTGAAAACAAAGAGCATTTCATGGAATTGCTCAATCAGGGAGCCTTAAACACAGCCAAACCTGAGATTTCCTTACAGATAACATTTGTAGGGAAAGTACTCGGTCAGCAACAGAAGTACATATTAAAGCGTGTTTATCAGTTAAATCCGCAAGGAAAGCCATTGGAAAGCGTATCGCTGAACATGAACGGTAACATGTATGTTTACGGTACAATGACTACTCCCAAAGACCGGGTAAAAGCAGAACAGGAAATCAATAAAATCATCAAAGCCAATCTGCCTCAGGAACTGAGCCAGTATTTCCTGTTTGATGCAATGCAATCGAGTGAACTGCTGAAGAAAAATGTATTTGCCCAAACCATTCGTGATAATTTTGAGAATGTATTGGGCTTCAAAAAATACCTTCAGTTAAAGCGTGCTGCTGAAAAGCTACAACAGGAATGGGCTCAACAACGTCTTGAAGCAGAAAAAGAAGCCCAGGAATATAATGAACTATGCGCACAAAAAGACAAGCTGACCGCAGACTTAAATACGTGTATAGCGGAACAAGATGCAAAATATAAGTATCTTGCGTCGGTAGAAGTGGAATATAAACGAGCAAAAGACGGTGCCCAGGAAGCTTCTGCCCTCAATAAGAAGATACAGGAGCTTGCCAGTAAAATTGACGATATTGTAAAGCGTGCAGCAACTTATGCTGAGGACTTGAAAGCATTTGTTGACAATATAGAAATTGATTTATTCTTACCTAAATTAGCTGCAAACCTGGCACAAGAAATCAATAATATCCTGCACATAAAGGAACAACTTCAGAAGGAGAATACAGGTGCCTATCCGTTGGAGACATTGAAAGATGTGACAAACAAAATTATAACTTACTTAAAAGATTTGTCACTATGCAGTGAATCTGTGGATGAAGAACAAGTCGTATCTCATATTGTAGCTATCCAAAATAGCACTAATAAAGAAGATCCTTTTGGTTATCTTGACGAAGCAGAAGTAACCGCTTTATCTAATCTGGTAAAACGAACTGGTTCCAATCAGTTCATTGCACTTGACCGCCAGCGCCAGGAACTGGAGATTCAACTTTCGACGTTGGATAACTTACGTTCTCAAAAACAGACCTTGGAACAAACGCAAGCCGGTGGTAACGAATATCTAATTCAAAATTATGAAGCCGCTCAAAAACAGATAGAGAAACTGAAAGGTCAGGAAGCGACTCTGAAAGCAGACATTCAACGTCTTGAGAAACGGATTCATCAGTTTGATGTACAAATCCAGCAAGAACCTGATATTAAATTCGACACTTTGGTCAAGCTTAAGCCTCTGTTTGAAAAGATTGCAGACAGTTTGCTGAAGAAGAAAAAAGCCCAGATTGAAAGTGAAATGCAGCAACAACTCAACAAGTTACTGGTTTCATATAAAGGTCATGTAGCCAAAGTTGAGTTGTCCGACAGCATTGAACAATTCAATATAAAACTCTATCATACTGCCGGAAATGAGATTTCATTGAATCAGCTTAATGCTGCATCCAAACAAATCTTTATCCAAGTTTTATTAAAAGTATTGCGAAACCTGGGAGATTATAATCCACCTGTAATGATTGATACAGTAATGGGTGTTCTTGATAATGAAAGTCGTGATGCCTTGATGGAAGAATATTTTCCACAATTGGCAGAACAAACGATTTTGCTTTGTACGACCTCTGAAATCAGAACAGACAGCGACTACATCAAACTGGAACCGTTTATTTCCAAAACCTATACACTTCATCGCAATGTAGAAGCACAGAATACTACGGTTGAAGACGGTTATTTTGGTTTAACTCTTAATCAGTAAAAGAAATGAGCATCATAAATTTTTCAAATACGCGCCAGATGGAAGGATTGTTTGATGCAATCAATCCAATCAAGGAACTGATTGAATCAAAAATCAATCTTTCCAGAACGGCTGATCGGGAGAAACGTATAAACTTGAATCAGAATAAGGTAATGCGTATCTGCTTCATCGTGGGACTAAGTTTGCCTACAAAGCGTTCCATAGATGATTACAAGGACATACAATTGTCTGTATCATCCATACGAATAACTCCCAGTTTTTTCACAATGCACGATTTGAGTACCTTATATTCAGCATTGTTAAAACTAAGATACGCAGACTTGAACATTGATTGGACTCAAAATGCTACCCTTTCTCGAATTATCGCAGCAGAAATGCTTCGTGGGCGTGACTATCTGATGGCTGACAACAATCTGGATTCCTTCTTATACGCCATGAATAACAAAGTAGCCATGGCAAAAGATATTCCAGTCCTGAATCTTCTGATTGGTAATTATGGTGATGAAGAAATGGAAGCGACTTTGGATATAAACAGTCGTTCCATTACCAACTCACAGATTATTATTGCGGGAGCTACAGGTTCCGGAAAGACCAATTTGCTGGCAGTCTTGATTCAGCAATTCAGAATGTTATCCACAGAATCACAATATCCCGTGAATTTCCTTTTGTTTGATTACAAAGGAGAGTTCAGCGATATACAGAATAACCATTGGTTATCTCTCTTCGATGTGGACCGTTCTTGTATTCTGGATCCATTGACACAGCCATTGCCTTTTACTCCATTTAAGGATTTCACTGGGCGTTCTATCAATGAGATCAACCTGTACTCTACTGAAATGTCTTCAGCCTTATGCTCTATAGACCGAGTAAGTGCGAGTGCCAACATGAACAACCGCCTTAGTGAAGCTATTGTAGAAGCCTATAAATCAACAAATGGTGCCCCTATTTCATTTGAATTAATGCTGAAATGCTATCAATCACGAATGAAAGATGCAAATAATGATGATAGTATTTCTTCTGTTCTGAAACAATTGGTTAATGCGCATATCTTTGAATCAGAAGATAAAGTTTCCTTGATTGATGACAGCTACATCATTAAAATGGATGGATATCCCAAAGATGGCCCTATTGCCAAAGCTATTGTGTATTTCTTGATGTCTAAACTTAACAACATTTATGAGCTACTGGATAAGCAAGCAGTAAATGACGAAGTTGTACAAATACGTCATTTCTCTATTATTGATGAAGCTCACTATATGCTTGACTTTGACAATCGCCCCCTACGTAATCTAATTGCTGTAGGCCGAAATAAAGGTCTGAGTATTATCCTTGCCACTCAAAACATGAGTAGCTTCAAATCTAAGGGTTTTGATTTTTATGCCAATGCACAATACCCACTTATTATGAAGCAGCAGACTATTGATGATAAGGTTATCAAAGACTTGTTTGGTGTGAGTGGCCAGGAACTTCAAGAAATCAGAACTGCTATAGCCGGACTTCAGAAAGGTGAATTGATTATTAAAGACCAGATGGCTTTTGCTCTTGGCATGGGGAATAAGTATAAGAAAATTAATGTGACACATTTGATATAATAAGTATGGCTTGCAAAAATAATATTATACTCACCTCTACTTGTATAATAAGTAGTGTAACTTGTGTCGCTTTGACATTCTGGGGGCAAATAAAAAATAATGGAACTATAACGACCGATTCATACATAGGGATTATAGCTTCATTAATTGGTGTCTGTGCTACAATTGTTGTTGGTTTTCAGATTGCTAGTTTTTTTGAGCTACGCAACTTAAAAACAGCAAATAGATCAAGTTGAAAAGCAACGTAAAGATTTAGAATTATATAAAACGACCATTTCAAATGAAATACATTTATCTAAAACAGGTATTTCAAACGCATTCGGTATTTTATCTGTGGTAGAAAAAGGGTCTTTACTAGGCTTTGCTGCACGTGTTAGTTCCATCGTTTGTGATGATCTGCAAGCTACACCTGGTAATATATTACTAACCAGATACCAACAGTTGTATAATGAAATCTCTTTTTTATTAAAAACAAATGATTATGTAGATTTAATGTATCCTATAACAGAAAATCTTAAATATATTCATATACCGCAGAATAAAAGAGAATTATAATGAGATTATGAAATTGCATTTCGATATCATCACAATGATGGAGAAAGCGAAACAGAATTTAGCTAAATAATGAATAGAACATGGCTGAAAAATATAATGCATCAAATATTGCCTTAGAGCAAATACTGAACTTTATCAAATCAGGTGAAATTGCGATTCCTGAAATTCAACGTCCTTTTGTATGGAAACCCAAACAAGTAAGAGATCTGATAGATTCTTTATATACTGGTTATCCTACAGGGTATCTTATCATCTCTCAAAGTCCAAATATCAGGCTCAAAGATGGTACACTTGCTGAAGGAAAGAAAATTATGATTGACGGTCAGCAACGTGTTACTGCACTTATGACTGCCATTATGGGGATGGACATTATTAATGCCGACTTTCAGAAAAAGCGTATTAAAATTGCCTTTAATCCATTGGCGAATCCGGAAAATGATGAAGAACGCTTTAAGGTACAAGATAATGCTATTTTGAAAGATAAAAGATGGATTGCCGATATCGCAGAAGTATTTAAACCTACATTTGATATGTGGCAATTTGTCAATGATTATTGCGAAGAGAATCAAGAGATAAAAGGTAGCGCTTTAAATAAGATTCTGATGCAACTATTGGATATAAAGAACAGACAAATCGGAGTTATCATGCTTGATAAAGAATTGACTATCGATGAAGTTACAGAAATATTCATTCGTATTAATAGTCAAGGAGCAAAACTAAATCAAGCAGACTTCGCTATGTCTAAAATAGCTGCTAATGTTACTTATGGAGGCAATATGCTTCGAAAAGCTATTGATTACTTCTCTCACTTATCAGTTCAACCAGAATGGTATACTGATATGATTAAAGATGAAGAATTTATGAATTCTATTTTTGCCTCAAAACTGAAATGGTTGAAGGATGATCGTGAGGAAATCTTTGATCCGGATTATAATGATATTTTGCGTATAGCATTCATGTATAAATTTGGCAGAGCTAAGATGAAAGATCTTGTAAGTTTACTTGGTGGACGTGATTTTGAAACACGCGAATATAAAGAAGAGATAGCAGAGAATTCATTCGGACAACTTACGAGTGGTGTCATTGATTTTATGAATGAATATACTTTCTCTAATTTTGTTCTAGCCATCAAGTCAGCAGGATTCATTGCCAGCAAGTTAATCAATTCTCAAATGACCCTTGACTTTGCCTACACTCTATACTTACTATTGAATGCAGATCCAAATATAGACAAGACGCAAATCAAGCATTATGTGGTTAAATGGTATGTAATGACTACTTTGACAAGTAGATATATAACATCGCCAGAAACCGTAATGGATATGGATATAAAACGTATCAAAGAAAGAGGGTTTCTAAACTACTTTAGTGAAGTGGAAGCTGCGAATCTTTCCGATACTTTCTGGGATATAGCTTTGGTGCAATATCTTGAAACCTCTGTGATAAATAGTCCGTACTTCAATCTTTATTTGGCATCTCAAATACATGATGCAGATGATGCCTTGTTTACATGTGGATACAAAGTCAATGACCTTATAACTGTAATTGGTGATGTACATCATATTTTCCCTAAAAAATACTTGATTAAGAATGGAATAAATGAGAAGTCAAAATATAATCAGATAGCCAATTACACATATTTAGACACCCAGGTTAATAAGGCTGTGCGAGATGATTCTCCTAATATATACTTCTCTAAAGTCTTCGAACAGTGCGAAACTGGTATTGCTGTTTATGGAAACATAACAGATAAAGCATTACTGCTCAAGAATCTCCAGCAGAACTGTATCCCTGAAACTATATTACAAATGGAACATACAAATTATGAAGAGTTTCTAGTTGAAAGACGTAAGCTGATGGCGAAGAAGATAAAGAAGTATTATTATAGTTTATAGATATATTATTTCATTCTTTATTATGTATGATTTAAAGAAAATATTGGAATATTGTTCTCCATGGGATAATGACTACCAGTTTTATTCTTTTGAAAACGAAGATGAGAAACAAGCTTTTAAAAAATGGTTTATAGATAACGCCGTACATTATTCTATCGATAAACAGTACAAATTTGAACCAAAGATTTTATCTGAAATGATTCCAGGTGGTTGTTATGGGAATGGGCAATATATATCATCAATCTTAAATATTGGCTATGTAGAAGGATTGGTTTTACCTAATGGACGTTATGTATTTGATGAGTACATTCCTCATGGCTTTAATATTATAAATGGCAAGGTAATAGATTACTCATATAAAAAGATAACGGAAGAAAATCCTTATCATTTACCTGAAATGCCAACTGAATATTGGGGGATTGAAATACCATCAGAATATCTTTCTATTAATAATTCTGATAAAACTAAAAAAACATCAGTTTTTCATAGGCCATTATTGCTTCAATATTGGAGAGATAATGTAAAGATAAAAGGATACTTTCCCAAAAAGTGTGTCTAGATTATGATAATAAAAAGTCTATAGATTTTGAATATTTGTACGGATAATATTTTAACAACCATCAATTTGAAGAAAAATGTTAACACCAATAGCCATAAGAGTTCTATCTGCAGACAGCGTAGGTAAAAGGAAGCTACAAGTAAATAGGTTTTATTACTTTCTCAATGGATTTGAAATCAAAGAAGATGGAAAGATACATATAGAGGAGATGCGCTTGCATGAGGACAGGCTCTATAATGATTATTTTGAAGATAATAAATCACATCCAACAATTAGCGTGTCTGCCATTGTCGGAGAAAATGGGTCTGGCAAGAGTTCTGTTATTGAATTTTATATCAGACTGATAAATAATTTTGCAGCTGCAACAATAGGTGAATATGAGGTAAATCCAGGAACAGAACACCTACATTTTATTGACGGTATTAAAGGGGAACTGTATTATATGATTGATTCCATACCATATAGGCTCAAAATTGAAAATAGGAATGTTGCATTATCTAGTTATTCTCAAAAGGAGAGAATGGTGAATAGTCCTATTGTTGTATATATACCATATAATACTGAGGAGATATACAATAACGAATTATCTGTCAATCCATCTAAGGAAAGTGAATTGTATCCAATTGAAGCATATCGTTCTAGAAGAATAAGAAATAAGCAATTTCAAAATAATATCTCTGATTTGTATAGGCATTTCTTCTATACATATGTCTCAAATTTTAGTTCATATTCATATAATACCAATGACTTTGCAAATGAGTGCAATAGTGATAGGTATGAAGAACTTATACGTAAAAGCAGAAAAAAGATATATACAACAGAACAAAAGAATTGGTTGAATGGAATATTCCATAAAAACGATGGTTATCAGACGCCTATAGTTCTCGCGCCTTTTAGGAATGAAGGTAATATTAATATAAATACAGAGAATCTGTTAGCAAGAGAAAGATTATTATCTCTTATAATTACTCCAGACTCCGAGTTTAGAACTATCAATGGTCATCTTAATATAACAGGATTCAAACTTAACCTGAAGAATAAAAAATATGATATAAAGTATCTGAAACAAAAGATTGGTTTTTCAAGATTACAACAGAGAGGATTTGATGATTTCAGAGAATCTATTATACGATATTGGAGCGATTGCATTTCTATTGATTTGTTGCAATATCGTAGTAGGATATTCTATAACGAAGCAACTGGATATTTAGTTTATAAAACTCTAAAAATATCCAAGCTCTATAGTCAATACAATAAGTTTTTTAAGGCCCATCAGGGTATATCATTCAAAATTAATCATGAAAGTTTAAATAATCTTGTAAAAAAACTATATTTAGATAAATCACATATAACTAAAAAGATTCGTCAGATTCTAGGATACATAGTATATGGCATATATGATGATGTTATAAACGAAAGGGCATTTATACGTATTTCTGATATTCCATCAAAAACAAAACATATCTTTGTACAAAAACCATCATTTATATATTCTATAGATGATTTAGTACCTCCGCCAATATTTGACGTAAACATCTGTTTGAAGAATAATGAAACAGGGGATGATGTTCTTTTTGAAACACTTAGTTCTGGGGAACGACAACAGGTATATTCTATCAGTTCTCTACTATATCATTTATCAAATATAAACTCTGTTTGGCTTGATGCAAGCGGTCAAAGAGTCGTTTATGAACATCTTAATATCATATTAGAGGAGATTGAATTGTATTTCCACCCAGAATTGCAACGAACATACCTCAAGAGATTGTTTGATGGCATCAAACAAGTTGACATACCGAACATTAAGAGTTTGAATATTTGTTTTGTCACACATTCACCATTTGTTTTATCAGATATACCAGCTCGAAATATTCTCGCTTTGAAAAAAAATACAACAGATACAGAAAAAATATCTTTAAGTACATTCGGGGCAAACATTCATGAAATGCTTAAAAACAGTTTCTTTTTAAGAAATGGCTCAATAGGAGATTATGCAACTTGGGCTATTAAGCAAATAATAGACACCCTACAAAATATTGCAGAAAAAAAAGAAGCAATTAAGATGGATGAATTACATAATAAAATTATGCTTATTGACGAGCCCATTGTAAGAAACGTCCTACTTAGAGAATACCATAAATTGTTCCCATTGGAAAATAAAGAACAGAAAATAGCCGAATTAAAGAAACAAATAGAAGAACTCGAAAACCTCAAATAATTATGTGGAAATTAAATCCGCCATCCAAAAATCTTAAAGACTGGTACGAGTCAAAAATGTGTCCTAGTTTAGTATCTAGAATCAAGACCCAATTGGATAAAAGAATAAGTAAAATTTTGATACCAACATTACCAACAGGTGGTGATGATATTTCTATTGTGAGAAGATTGCTGTTAGATAGCCCCAAAGAGCTATATATCCTATGCAATAAGCTGATGAGCAAAATAATTCCAGGCTATCATGAGGACGAATTCCTTGATTATTTAATTGCGAAAGATAAGAAATATGAGAATAGAAGCCCATACGAAAAATTACTATACAGAAAATATTATAATACACTTAACCAGATACGCAAAACTTTCGATTATGAAGGACAACTAGCAAAAAATAAATCAAGAACATATCATATCACTTTGGAACAAGGACATAATACTTGCACATATTGTAATAGACAATATATAATAACAATAACAAAAGATAAAGGCAGTAATGATGCATCTAGGATAGCAAGACCTCAATTAGATCATTGGTTCTCAAAAGAGTTATACCCACTGATGTCTTTAAGTCTCTATAATTTAATTCCCTGTTGCTCTATTTGTAATAGTTCCCTTAAAGGAAATGCGATTTTTAAATTAAGCACACATATTCATCCATATTTAGATTCAACTCTAGATGAACCTAAATTTAAGTTTAGTTACATACTTATTAAACCTGGAAAATACGAAGTTTCAATAGAGAATCTGACAGATACAAAAGAAATAAATATGGTGGAAGTGTTTAAATTAAAAGAGGCTTATCGTTATCATGGGGATTTGGAAGTAAAAGACATCTTACAATATAACTATCAATATTCAGATGCATATCTTAAGACTTTACTACAAGAACTTTTGGAACATTATAAATTGTCAAAAGCGGATATTTATCGTATGCTATTTGGCACAGAATTAGAGGCTTTCAATAATCTTAACCGTCCATTAAGTAAATTAAAAAGGGATATCTTAACAGAAATAGGAATACTAAAAGACGGTAAGTTTTAATATCTTCAATAGCCACATATTATTGTTAGTGAGGATGTAAATTAAACTGTGTCAGCAAGGAATAAAGTATTAACTTTGCTAACAC
>OBYS01000157.1_pt1 | contig 73526 bp, 63 predicted proteins | sample 1476791 | NCBI WGS metagenome assembly OBYS01 (sample SAMEA2580205, study PRJEB22360) | human gut metagenome | biome: human gut; feature: human-associated habitat; material: faeces | place: Denmark | collected 2008/2010
CTTTGGACATTGGTTTTTACAACGGTATTGTATAGTGAAGCAGAGGAAAAACAAAACATGTTTCAGGAGATCACCCATGTTAAAAAAAATAACATATGTGGTCTCTTTTTGTTATATCTTTTGCTGGAAAATGATGTTTCGTATGTTTACAATAAAGTATGAAAAGTATGAAATGTATGAGAACACGAGAGGAGATGGGAGGAAAAACATGCTTTCAGATAATATACAGTTACTTAGAAAACGGGCAGGAATGTCACAGGAGCAGTTAGCGGAACTGACGGAAACGAGCAGACAGACGGTCTCAAAATGGGAATCTGGGGAGAGTATTCCGGATGTGATCGCCTGTGACAGGATGGCAGAAGCATTTGGTGTGGCGTTGGAGGATATGCTGCATTATGAGGAAAAAAATAAAAGTCTTCCACTTCCGCCAAAAGGGAAGCATATGTTTGGAACGGTTACAGTCGGAGCGAGAGGACAGATCGTTCTGCCAAAGAAGGCGAGAGAAGTTTTTCAGATCAAAGCGGGAGATACGATCATGGTGTTAGGTGATGAAGCACAGGGGATTGCCCTGGTCAAAGCAGATGATATGATAGATTTCGTGCAGCAGGCATTAAAAATGGCAAATCAAAAGGATAAGAACTAAGACACAAAAAAGTGAGGAAAACACTGCAGGAGGAAATGGAGATTTTTATGAGAAAACATTATCTGGATAATATCCGGTTTCTGACGATTTTTTTGTTGTGATCTTTCATGTTTATTTTTATTACAATAATATTGGAACCGAGGCGATGTTTGCCGGTTTAAAACCGTATGAAGGAGCAGTTACATTTGCGGGGATTTACCAGTATTTTGTATACCCGTGGTTTATGTTACTGCTGTTTGTAGTCGCCGGAATCAGTGCAAGATATGCACTGGAAAAGAGGACAGAAAGACAGTTTTTGAAAGAGAGGGTGGATAAGATTCTGGCGCCGTCGACACTTGGTGTTCTGGCATTTGGCTGGCTCGGTGGATATGTGATCTATCTTCACACTGCGCGTGGCAATATGCCGGAGAGTGTACCGGCTTTTGTGAGAGTCATTATCATCTTATGCTGTGGTATCGGGGCACTGTGGTTTTGCCATGTATTGTTTGTGGCAGCACTATTTCTGCTTCTGATCCGGAAAATTGCAGGAAAATGCAACGCTGCTTATCACGTTCTACCGGAACGGCATTTATATTCCGGCATTTTTAGCCGGATATTACCTGTTTTCGAATGAAAGTGTCATGGAAAAAATAAAAAATGCAGTGCTCCTATTGGGCATTTGTGCAGCTGTAAGCGGCATATTTTATATCGTAAGATGTTATGGAATGGCATATACGGACAAAGATGTACTGTCAAGATGGGATTTAAACCTGTATGCATTTTTTATGGTTTTGCTCGTGCTTGGTGCAGGTCCAAAATGGCTTGATTTTTCCAATAATTTTACGAATTATATGGGAAAATGCTGTTTCGGTATCTATGTATTACATATCCCGGTACTTTTAGTGATCAATTATCTTCTGGCTGGAAAGGAGCTGCCATTGACTGTAGTCTATGGTATTGAATTGGTGGGTGGATTTGTGGTTTCAATCTTATTATATGAAGTGATACGTCGGATCCCGGTGCTTAGATACTGGATTTTGGGGATTCGGAAACAACGGAATAACGTTTGAAAAGCGAGATATAATGGACTTTTTTGATAAAAATATCAGCTAAAATATGATTTCACAAAAAGTTCACAGAAAATTAGCACTCACCTCTTGACAGCGCTAATAAGTGGTGGTATAACATAGTCAGAACAAAGGAAGAGGGAACAAAAAGAGAAGATGATTCCCCAGAGTTCCTTCGTCTGAGGTTCCAAAACAAAGGTAAAAAACATGGGAGGTTCCACAGAAAGTGGACCGGTAGAAAAAGGAGAGATGACTTATGTTACTGCCTAGCATTTTTGGAGAAAACTTATTTGATGACTGGATGGATTTCTCATTCCCAGAGATTCCGGATGTTGATAAAACATTGTATGGTAAACATGCAAAGAACATGATGAAGACAGATGTAAAGGAGACCGAGAAAGGTTACGAAGTAGCCGTTGATCTTCCAGGATTTAAGAAAGACGAGATCCAGCTTGAGTTAAACGATGGTTACCTTACCATCAGCGCTGAGAAGGGTCTCGACAAGGAAGAGAAGGATAAGAAAGACAAATACATCAGACGTGAACGTTACGCCGGAAGTATGAGCCGTACCTTCTATGTAGGCGAGAGTGTTACCGAAAACGATATCCACGCAAAATACGAAAATGGTATTTTAACACTGGATGTCCCGAAGGAAGAAGCAAAGAAAGTTCCGGAAAAACGATACATATCCATTGAGGGATAACAGATGAGAGGATGCCCCCGGAGAGCGAAAGCTCTTCGGGGGCATTTTTGTGCGTAAGAAGATTTTTACAGGTTGTATATGAGAAATGAATGTTGTATAGTATCTGCAAGAAATATCTTCTTTCGTGAATGTTATAAATGTTGGTTTCGTTACTTTCATTATATAACAATTGGATTTAAAGGGGATTATAATGACGCGGTAAAAAACAAAGGAGAAGAAAACAAACATGAGAATTTTTTTGGCGGAAGATGAACAGGATTTAAATGCCATTATTGTTCAAAAACTGACTGAGGATGGTTACAGTGTGGATCATTGTTTTGATGGCAGGACAGCAATAGATATCCTTTCCTGTACGGAGTATGATGCAGTGATTCTTGATATTATGATGCCAAAAGCAGATGGATTTACAGTGCTGCGTGCGCTGAGGGGAATGGGAAAGACAACACCGGTGCTATTTCTGACAGCAAAGGACGCTGTTTCGGACAGAGTAAAGGGATTAGACAGTGGAGCAAATGATTATCTTGTGAAGCCATTTTCGTTTGAAGAGTTGTCAGCACGTCTGCGTGCAATGATGAGGGGATCTTTCGGAGTTACTGACAATGTTTTGCATATTGCGGATCTTTCTTTGGATTGCACTTCCCACAGGGTAATGCGGGGGGGAAAAGAGATCACATTATCGGCTAAAGAATATGCCATGCTGGAATATTTCATGTACAATCAGGGGCGTGTGCTGTCTCGTGAGATGATAGAGGATCATGTCTGGAATTTTGATTACGAAGGGGGCACGAATATAGTGGATGTTTATATCAGCTATCTTCGAAAAAAAATTGATGGTGGATATGACAAAAAGCTGATTCATACAGTCCGTGGAAGAGGATTTATAATGAGAGAGGAAATTTAAGATATGGGGAGATTCTCAATCCGTCTGAAAATAACAATCTGGTTTACTGCAGCATTGGTGGTAATAGTACTATTTGCATATCTGATGATTTTTGTCGTCAGCCGTCAGATTTTGATAAAAACAATACAGGATAGTCTGGTGGAGACAGTGGAAAATAATGTGGATGAGATTGAATATTTTTCTGGGATGGATGAAATCCGTACAGATGCGGATATTGATTATTTGATTGATTACCGGAAAGGGTATCTGGAACTTGACGACGATTTTCTGAGCAAGGTAAATGAAGTCTATACAGGATTGTATGATGAAAAGTCAAGGCTTATTTATGGAGAAAATCCAATAGCTGCAAAAGTGGCAGATCTGGAATTTGTGGATTCCGAGATTCAAAAAGTAATGAAGGATGGAACGAGGTATTATATTTTTGACCGGAAACTCACAGCAGAAGGACTTAACGGATTATGGCTTCGTGGAGTGGTATCAGAGGAACAGGGAGAGCGTCAGAGCTTTGGGATTATGCGGATTGCACTGGTTCTTCTGCCGGTTCTGGTCGTAATAGCATCTGCGGGAGGATATTTTATTGCTGGGCGTACATTAAATCCAATTCAGAAAATAGCTGGGACTGCAAGAAAGATTGGAGAAGAAAATGATTTGAAATGCAGGATCAATCTTGGAAAAGGGAATGATGAACTGCACCAGCTTGCGGATATATTTAATGAGATGTTTGAACGACTGGAAAGTACATTTGAAAAGGAACAACAATTTACATCTGACGTTTCACATGAACTAAGAACACCGATGGCTGTCATTTCAGCACAGTGTGAGTATACACTTGAAAAAGAAAGAAGCGTAGGGGAATATGAAGATGCCTTGCGGGTAATCAGGCGTCAGGCGCGGAAAATGACAAAACTTATTGATCATATGCTGGACTTTGCCAGACTGGAAATGAAATCAGGAAAATATGCAGAGGAAGCTGTTGATATGGAAGAACTGGTGGCATCTATTTGCTCTGATATGAAGCTGATAAGAGAAAAGGAAATTATGCTTGATTATGAGACGGAGCAGGCAGTGTTTTATGGAAATCGTGAACTTTTATCAAGAATTCTCGTTAATCTTGTCAGCAATGCCTATCGTTATGGGAAAGAGAATGGGCATATCTTTGTGAAATTAAAGAAAGAAGAAACGGAACTTGTTTTGTCTGTAACGGATGATGGGATAGGAATTGCAGAAGAAGAGCAGGAAAAGATCTTCCGGCGGTTTTATCAGACTGATGTATCGCGAGGAGGCGAGGGAAGTGGACTTGGGCTTGCCATGGTTTATGAAATTGTGAAGTTTTACAGAGGAAAAATCCAAGTGAAAAGTGAGGCAGGCAGTGGGAGTGTTTTTCAGGTAAAACTGCCGCTTTGATAAAAGCAGACATATGGAAATCAATAATGATTATAAAAAATTTGTCGTATTAATAATGTTCTAATAAATGCATGATATAATCAAAGTACAAAGCAAAACAATTAGAAATGAGAAACTCTCATGAAAAAAGGAGGATTTGTTTATGAAGAGAGCAGCAAAACAGGTTTTAATTGTACTTTTGGTCGTGATGGCGGTAATTGGTACGGGAAACATTTCAGCACAGGCAGATTATAACTGGAAACCGAAGAAGGTTTCCATAGCGCAGTCGGCAAAAAAGGTTTCTCAGGGAAAGGAGTTTGAAATCAGAGCGAAAGTAACTCCAATAGATGCTGAGGACGATTATATCCGCTGGGAAATTATTTCAGGAAAAAAATATGTAAAATTTGAGGATCGTGACCGCACAGGCGATGAAATGGATTTCATTGCCGTAAAACCAGGAAAAGCAAAAATCCGGTGTTATGTACAGGGAAAGAGTAAGAAGAAATATGGTGATACAATAACTGTAACTGTGACGAAGAAAAAGAGTGATTATTCATTGGCAAAGGTTGGAGAATCAGTCAAATATGTAGAAGCATGGGATGATTTTGATTTAGAGGTCAAAAAAGGATCCTCAATAAAGAACAGTCAGTTAAAATGGGAGATCAGTGATACAAGTATTGTCTCGTTTGCAGAAAGAAAAACAACCGGAACGGACGTTGAGTTTTATGCGGAAAAGACAGGAACAGTACGGGTAACCTGTACATGTACAAGTGGTAAGGCAAAGGGTAAAAAAGTAGTATATACCGTGAATGTTATTGCGGATGATGATGATGACTACGATGATGACTATTATGATGACTATGATTGAGCATGATTGAGAGCGAAAGCTCTTCGGGGGCATTTTTGACAGTTTATGCAAAAAATGCCCCCATTTGTGTAATACTCCCTCGTCATCTTTTGTTTGTGCTATGCTGAAATTACGAAAGTGAAAGATGTGCAGATCACAAATCAAGAGAGGATCAATCATGAGTTTAAATTACGAATCTATCATAAAACAGATGTCACTCGAAGAAAAAGCCCTGATGATGTCCGGCAAAAACACCTGGGAGACAGTGGATTTTGAAAAATACGGAATCCCGTCCATGGCGATGTCTGACGGACCGCACGGATTGAGAAGACAGGCGGGAGCCGGAGACCACTTGGGATTAAATGCAAGTCTCCCTGCGACCTGTTTTCCGACCGCAGCCTCGGTTGCAAACAGCTGGGATGAAACATTAGGTGAGGAGATCGGAACGGCATTAGCAGAGGAAGCCGTGACCATGGATGTTAATGTGATCTTAGGACCGGGATTAAACATCAAGAGAAGCCCGCTCTGTGGAAGAAATTTTGAATATTTTTCCGAAGATCCGTACCATGCAGCAACGAAAAGGGGGGCCAGCCTATGTAAGGGGAATCCAGAGCAAAGGAATCGCAGCCTGCCCGAAGCATTTTGCAGCAAACAGCCAGGAATTGCGCCGTATGGCAAATGATTCCGTTGTGGATGAGAGAACCTTCCGCGAGATCTATACGACCGGATTTGAGATCGCGGTAAAAGAAGGAAAAGCGAAGTCGATCATGTCTTCTTATAATGAAGTAAACGGTGTCTATGCCAATGAGAACCGCCACATGTTACAGGAAATCTTAGTCGATGAATGGGGCTTTGACGGATATGTGGTATCCGACTGGGGTGGAAGCAACGACCACGCACTCGGCGTGAAAAACGGAAGTCATCTTGAGATGCCGGGCACCGGAAAATCAGGAATGCATGATATCGTAAATGCCGTCAAAAACGGAACATTAGAGGAGAGTGTGTTAGATCAGCGCTTAGATGAACTGCTCCGTGTCATTTTTGCGACGCATCAGGCGACCGTGGATGGAAAAGGAACTACTTTCAATAAGGAAGCGCATCATAAACTTGCACGCAAAGCGGCCGAGGAGAGCATCGTCCTTTTAAAAAATGAAGAGCAGATCCTTCCGTTAAAACAGGGGACAAAAGTGGCTGTGATCGGAGACTTTGCAAAGACTCCGCGATATCAGGGAGCAGGATCTTCCTTAGTGAATCCGGCAATGCCGCCGGAGTCCATATTAGAGGAGATAAAAGACAGCGGACTTACGATGACAGCCTGTGAACAGGGTTATATCAGAAACAGAAAACCAAATGCAAAAATGGTAAAAGCAGCCGTGGAAGCAGCAAAAAATGCGGATGTGGTGCTGTTTTTCGGAGGACTTGACGAGATCAGCGAATCTGAGGGACTCGACCGTGCCCATATGCATATGCCTGTAGCACAGGATGAACTGATCAATGAGCTTACCACAGTAAACAAAAATGTGATTGTAGTCCTCTCAGCGGGATCTTCCGTGGAAATGCCGTGGTATCCGTATGTCAAAGGAATTGTACACGGTTATCTTGGTGGTCAGGCGGGAGCGTCTGCGATGCTTAATGTTCTGACCGGAAAAGTATGTCCATCCGGAAAATTGAATGAAACCTATCCGCTTCATTATGAAGATACGCCGGCATACGAATACTATCCGAGCAAAGAGAGAAGCAGCGAATACCGGGAAGGACTTTATGTGGGATACCGCTACTACACAACAGTAGGTAAAAAAGTGCGTTTCCCGTTTGGTTTCGGACTCAGTTATACCACATTTACCTACCGTGATCTGACAGTGGATCCGGAAGGTGTGAAATTTAAGATCCAAAATACCGGAACTGTGGCAGGAACAGAGATCGCACAGCTTTATGTCGGAAAAGAATCTGATTCCGTGTTCCGTCCATTGCGTGAACTGAAAGGTTTTGCGCGGGTGGAACTGGCTCCGGGAGAAGAAAAAGAGGTAAAGATTTTATTTGACGATAAGACATTCCGCTTTTATGATACACGGACAGACAGCTGGGAAGTGGAAACGGGAACCTATCAGATCATGATCGGAAGCAATGCGGAAGAAATGCTGCTTGAGGGATCACTTGCGGTAAATGGAACTGTCACAGAGGGTGGCTACAGCAGAGAAGAACTGCCGGAATATTTCAGTGGTGAGATCAAAAACATTTCCGATGATACATTCCGCAGACTGTATGGAAGAGAGATCCCGGATGGAAGCTGGAGCGGGGAGATCCGCATGAATGATGCAGTCTGCCAGCTCTATTATGGAAAGGGAATTTTCGGTAAAATTTTCTACGGAGTGCTGCGCATTCTGTTAAAGATCAGCGAATGGCAGGGAAAACCAAATCTGAATGTATTGTTTAATTATAATATGCCGATCCGCGGCTATGCGAAAATGACGGGGGGTTTTGTCACTATGGAGATGGCAGAAGCCTTGACGGAGATGGCAAACGGACACCGCATCAGGGGAACGGCACACCTGATCAAAGCGGCAGTGAAACGGGATTAGATAAATAAGTGGCAAATATCAGGGACTTGTACTAAAATAAATCTGAGGTACAGGTCCCCATTTGCGTTTATAAAACGTTCGTGGGGGATGATATCATGAGCGCAGGTGAGTCAACATGTTTACATGATCGACGAACGGCGAATTGGAGCAGGTACACTGGAAAAGAAAATGGAGAAAATATATGATAAAAATTGCAATCGTAGAAGATGAAGCGATGTATGCAAAGCAGCTTGAGGAATTTTTACATCAATATGAAAAAGAAAATGGGGAGGCTTTTGATATCACGATCTATTCGGATGGGGATCAGATCGTCAATAAATATCAGTCACAGTATGACATCATTTTGATGGATGTGGAAATGAAATTTATGGATGGCATGTCGGCAGCGGAGGAGATACGAAAAGTGGACACGGAGGTCGTCATCATTTTCATCACAAACATGGCACAGTATGCGATCCGCGGCTATGCGGTGGATGCGCTCGATTATGTTTTAAAACCGGTGTCGTATTTTGCATTTTCACAGAGACTCAGCCGTGCGATCGGGCGCATGAAAAAAAGAGAGACAAAGATGATCATGGTCAGCATGAAAGGCGGGACGGTGCGGATCAATATCGCAAATATTTATTATATCGAAAGCCAGGGGCATACGCTGATCCTGCACACAATTCTTGGCGACTATGAGACAACAGGCACAATGAAAGAGATGGAAGAAAAATTAGCTGATATGAACTTCTGCCGTGGTAATAAGGGGTATCTCATCAATTTAGCGCATGTGGACGGGATCACGGACGGCTGTGCCATGGTAAAAGGTGAGCGGCTGGTATTAAGCCGTGCGCGCAAAAAAGAATTTATGGAAGAACTGACAAAATACTGGGGAGAGGTTATCAAATGATGGAACATATTATGCCGGATATACCAAGAATCTACACAGCGGTCGCAGAGTGGATGGCATGCATGTTATTTATCCTGCCGGTCAAAAAGAGATTTCAAAAATGGCAGACGGCAGGCATTATGGCGGCTGTGCTTCTGATACAGAGTGTGTTTTTAGTCATGACGGATGATATTAAGATTTATTTCTGGATTCCTTGTATGATCGTGGCTGTATTTTTAATGATCGTATTTATCTACAGCTGCTGCGAAATTACTTTTACTGATGCTGCCTATTTTGGGATGATCGCATTTGTTGTCGCGGAATTTATGGCATCGTTCGAATGGCAGGTTGTATGTTACTTTTTCGACGAGGCGATGACAAACTGGTGGCTTTGCAGAGGTCTTTTTGTTCTGATCTATGGTGCAATCGCACTGATCCTGTATAAAATTCTGCGGGTACATATGCCTAAAGATGGGAAAATGAACATCAGCCACCGGGAATATATTTCCGCCGGACTGATCGCAGTTGCGGTGTTTGCTGTCAGCAACATGAGTTTTCTAACGGAAAATACGCCATTTTCCGGTCGCTATTCGTTTGAGATCGGAAATATCCGTACATTAGTAGATCTTGGCGGTATCGCGATCCTTTATGCGCATCTGATCCAGTGCCGTGAACTGCGTGTGAGAAAAGAACTCGAATCCGTGCAGAATGTGCTGCAGAATCAGTATGTGCAGTACAAGCAGTCGAGAGAGAGCATCGAACTGATCAATTATAAATATCACGATTTAAAACACCAGATCGCATTCCTGCGGAGTGAGGATGATCCGAAAAAACGCGAAGAATATTTAAACCGCATGGAGGATGAGATAAGACAGTATGAGGCACAGAATAAGACCGGAAACAAAGTGCTCGATACGGTGCTCACTACCAAAAGCCTATACTGTGCGAAACATGGGATCACGTTTACCTGTGTTGCGGACGGCACACTGCTTGATTTTATGGATGTAATGGATATCTGCAGCATTTTTGGAAACGCGCTCGATAATGCGATTGAGTGTGAACTGAAAATACCGGATAAAGAGAAACGCCTTTTACATGTGACGGTTTCAAAACAGAAAAATTTTCTGCTCCTCCGGTTTGAAAATTATTACGAAGGGAACTTAGAGTATCAGGAGGGAAAACTGGTCACGACCAAAAAAGAGAAAGAATATCACGGGTACGGACTCAAAAGTATCCGCTATACGGTCAACAAATATGACGGTGCGGTCAGCATTGATACAAAAGAGAACTGGTTTGATTTAAAGATCCTGATTCCGATGCGGGAAAACTGATCTGTGGCAGACCTCTTTGATGCAGTCGTTTAAACAATAGGGAAGTATGTGAACGATCGATCTGCGAGGCATTAAAAGCCGGATACTGGTTGATTGACACGGTGGAAGCATATGGAAATGAAAGAGCGGGCAGGCAATGACCTGGTAAAAAGAATCTTTTACGCCATGTTTTGTGTACAATGCATAAAAATATGGCGTTTGTTTTGTCCAAAACTTCCAACATGCAAAACAGTTTATGCAAAAAAAGTGCAGATTGTGAAGATTTTTACCAAAGGACGTGTGGTATGGTAGGATACAGTTACAAGATCCGAAACGGATAAAGAAAACAAGGGAGGATTTAGAAATGTTAGCAATTAACATGGATGACGTGATCAACGTTCTCAATTCCTGTAAGCCATACCTGATTGCGCTTGGCATTGCACTGGCAATCGCAATTATTGTAACTGTGGCATGCATGAAATTAAAAAAACCGGTAAAGAAACTGGTGAGAAAGGAAGCATGGATCGCATTCCTTATGGCAGCAGTTGTGATTATCAACCTGATCTGCTTTATTCCAATGTCAAGTATGATCTCACTTGCAATGGGAAATGGTACGATCACAGAGGAAACCTCAAATGAGGCAACCGCACTTTGCGAGGATATTGCAGATGAAGGTATTGTTTTATTAAAAAATGAGGACAATATTCTGCCGCTTACTGATACACAAAATATCAACGTATTTGGATGGGCATCTACAAATCCTTGCTACGGTGGTACAGGATCAGGAGCATTATCCGATGCATATGAGACAACAACTCTTCTTGGTGGTCTTGAGGATGCCGGATACAAGATCAATACGGAACTGACTGATTTTTACAAAGCATACCGTGAGGACAGACCGGAAGTTGGTATGTGGGCACAGGACTGGACATTACCGGAGCCGACAGCAGATTCTTACAGTGATGAACTGATCAACAATGCAAAAGAGTTTTCTGATACAGCAATGGTAGTAATTACCCGTGTTGGTGGTGAGGGAGCAGACCTTCCAACTGATGTAAGCAAAGTAACTTACACAGATAACTCTGAAAATTACAAAGATTTTGAAGCTGGTGAACATTATTTACAGTTAAGCCAGACAGAAAAAGATATGTTAGACCTTGTTTGTGCCAACTTTGACAATGTCGTTGTTGTATATAACGGTGCAAACACCATGGAACTTGGATTCTTAAATGATTATAAACAGATCAAGGGTGCAATCTGGTGTCCTGGAACAGGTCAGTCCGGATTTGAGTCTCTTGGTGCAGTCGTAGCCGGTACAGTAAATCCATCCGGAAAAACCAGCGATACATTTGTATATGATCTGACAGCAACACCGACTTACAACAATTTTGGAAACTTCCTGTATGACAATATGGATGAGTTTGCCGCTACATCCAAAAACTTCGGAACAGGCGAAGAAGAAGCAACAATTCCATCTTTTGTCAACTATGTAGAAGGCATTTATGTTGGCTATCGTTTCTATGAGACAGCAGCAGTGGAAGGACTCATTGATTATGATAAGACGGTTCAGTTCCCATTTGGATACGGACTTTCCTACACAGATTTCGAACAGAAAATGGGAGATATTACCGTAGCAGATGGTCAGGTATCTTTTGATGTAACAGTAACAAACAATGGAACTACTGCAGGAAAAGATGTGGTAGAGGTATATTACAACCCGCCATATACAAACGGTGGAATTGAAAAAGCATCTGCAAATCTGATCGATTTTGCAAAAACAGATGTGTTAGAGCCAGGCGAGTCCCAGACAATCAATGTAAGTTTCTCAGAAGAAGATATGGCTTCCTATGATACATATGGTAATGGATGCTATGTATTAGAGGCTGGTGACTATGAGATTTCTATCAACTCTGATTCACACAATGCGATCGCATCACAGACCGTAAGTGTTGCAGATACCGTTGTATACGATGAAAATAATGCACGTTCTACCGATGATGTAGCTGCAACAAATCAGTTTGCATATGCAGAAGGCGATGTAACATACCTTTCAAGAGCAGATGGATTTGCAAACTATGCAACAGCAACAGCAGCTCCGACAAACTTTACATTAGCAGAGGATGAGAAAGCTGATTTCTTAAACAACAGCAACTATGACCCGGCAAACTATAACAATGATTCTGATGAAATGCCGACAACGGGTGCAAAAAATGGAATGACACTTGCTGATATGCGTGGCCTTTCCTATGATGATGAAAAATGGGATACACTTCTTGACCAGCTGACTGTTTCTGATATGGATACAATGATCGCACTTGGCGGATATCAGACATCTGCAGCATCAAGTGTTGGAAAAGTTATGACTGTTGACTGTGACGGACCTGCATCCATCAATAACAACTTTACAGGAACAGGTTCCATCGGATTCCCGTCCGCAGTTATGATCGCAAATACCTGGAACAAAGATCTTGCACTTTCTTTCGGTGAGAGCATCGGTAAGATGGCAGATGAGATGGATGTTTCCGGATGGTATGCACCGGCAATGAATACGCACAGAAATGCATTTGCAGGACGTAATTTTGAGTATTATTCAGAAGATGGAGTTCTCTCCGGAAAAATGGCTGCAAACGCAGTGATCGGTGCTGAAAAATATGGTGTTTACGCATATATCAAACATTTTGCTTTGAATGACCAGGAAACAAACCGTACCGGAATGTTATGTACATGGTCAAATGAGCAGGCAATCCGTGAAATTTACTTAAAACCTTTTGAGATCGCAGTAAAAGAAGGCGGAGCAAAGGCAGTAATGTCTTCCTTCAACTATATCGGTACACAGTGGGCAGGCGGAACCTATCCGTTACAGACAACTGTACTTCGTGATGAGTGGGGATTCCGTGGATTTGTATTAACTGACTACTTTGGTGTTTACGGATACATGGATTCTGATATGGGTATCCGCGGTGGTACAGACTGTATGTTAGTTGCATACGATACGGAGACCAACCATGTGACAGATACCACAAGCGCAACAGGTGTAAAAGCAATGCGTCAGGCATCCAAAAATATCATGTATACCGTTGTAAACAGCCGTGCATATGATCCTGAAAACTTAAAGACAGGTCTGATGAACTGGCAGATCCTGGCAATCGTGATCGATATCATCCTTGGAGCACTGGTAATCTTCTTAGAGGTTCTTACGATCAGGAAATATAAAAAAGATGCAGCAGAAGAACCGGTGCAGACCGTAAATGAAACATCAGCAGAATAAAAACAGAACTTTGCAGAGATTACAATACATAGAGGTGAAAGCGTACAATGAGTAGTATAAAAAATCTATGGCAGAACTTTGCAGACAAACATCCCGGAGCCTCCAAATGGGTCCGGGAGGGCGGTCTGTTCGTGATCGTAAGTAACCTGATCACGGTATTTAAATACCTGATGTTACTGTTTCTGCCGCTCGCATTTGCCGGACTTCCAAACATTGACTTTGGATTCCCGGGAATCGACATCACATTATTTGGAGAAACATTCAAATGGAATATTATCGGTTATGATGCCGCACACGGTGGACTTCCATATTTTTGTGCATACATGGTTGCCATGGTGATTGGAGAATGCATCAATTTCCCGATCCAGAGAACTTTCGTGTTCCGCAGCAAAGGAAATATCTGGTATCAGGCATTCTGGTATCTGATCGCATTCTGCATCGTGACCTGTATCGTAAACTCCATCAACTGTATCTGGGTAGCAGTAGCCGGTATGTTCGTGCCGGACTGGCTGTACAATATAGGAACGACCGTGTTAAACGGCGGAGTTTCAATGGTCGTATTTTTCTTTGTCAATAAGATCATTTTCCCGGAAGGGGAAGCGAAAGCGTAAAAAATAGTATGTGAAAAACGAAATAAGCACATATAAAAAGCATGTTTTACGATTCAAAAGAATTGCAGAGCATGCTTTTTTTGTTGTATTTTAAATAGGAATAGGATTCACATATTGACAAACAAAACAGAAATGTTTATATTTATAACAGCGTTATATAACACTGTTATAAATGAGTGGAGGAACCAGTGACAAAACAAGTAGAAGGAGTTTCAGAAAAAATCATAGCCTGTGCGAAGGAAGAGTTCCTGCAAAAAGGATATTCCGACGCATCTCTGCGGACGATCGCCGAAAAGGCAGGAACAACGACCGGATCCATCTATTCGCGGTTTAAAGACAAGGAAGGATTATTTTCCGCGATTGTGGAACCGGCGGCGGATCATCTGGTGCAGATGTTTTTACATACGCAGGAGACATTTCACGGGCTTGAGGAAGAACAGCAGCCGAAAGAGATGAAGCATTATGTGTCATCCGGCATGGTGGAGATGATCGATTATATTTACGACAATTTTGAAGTGTTTGAGCTTTTGTTGGATGCTTCCTACGGAACAAAGTTTCAGGATTTTGTGGAACGGCTTGTCGAGATCGAGACAGAATATACTTATAAGTATATGGACGTCATTCATTACCGGACAGAAGATGGCGAGGTGATCACCGAGGATTTTATCCATATCATGACGAGGGCATTATTTGAGAGTATGTTTGAGGTGGTACGCCATAAAATGACGAAGGAGAAGGCACTCCGTTATATGGATATGCTTGAAAAATACCATTATGGAGGCTGGAATGCAATTCTGAAATGGGAGTAAGAGATGGGCTGTACATTTCTGGTAACAGGATGACAGCCTTCTAAAAAAATCATTGGTTAGCGAAAACTAATTTCAAGTAGTGATGTATAACAAAAACTAAAAATGGAAAGGGAGTCTTTGAGATGGAAAGTGATGCGAAGTTAAAAAAACAAAGTTCTTTGGCAAGGCTTTTTGAATATGCCGGGAATTATAAATATCTGACGATCCTCTCGTGGATATTTTCTGTGGTCAGTGCCTGGATTGCGCTGGTACCGTTTTATTATATCTGGAGAGTGATAAAGGAAATTTTAGATGTGGCGCCTCATTATGAAAATGCAGGGAATCTTGCAAATTATGGGTGGCATGCAGTCGGTTTTGCAATTCTATCCATGTTTCTTTACATTTGCGGACTGCTTTGTTCCCATTTGTCTGCGTTTCATGTGCAGGCAGGGATACGTTCACAGCTGATGCACCATATCATGACATTACCGATGGGATTTATGGACAGTGACGGAAGCGGTAAGATCCGTAAGATTGTCAACGAGTCGAGTGAAGCGACAGAGACCTATCTTGCACATCAGTTACCGGATCAGGCGGGCGCCATTGCAACGCCGGTCGGTCTTCTGGTTTTGCTCCTGATGTTTGACTGGCGGCTTGGACTGCTAAGTCTGATCCCGGTAGTGGCAGCATTTTTAATTATGGGCAGCATGACCGGGCAGCGCATGAAAGATAAAATGACAGAGTACCAGAATGCACTTGAAGAAATGTCGAGTGAGGCCGTGGAATATGTCCGCGGCATTCCGGTCGTAAAAACATTTGGACAGTCGGTATTTTCATTCAAGCGTTTTCGCGACTCGATAAAGAAATATGAAAAATGGACAATCGCTTACACAAAAGAATTAAGACTTCCGATGACCTTTTATACGACGATCATCAATGCGGCATTTGCTGTTCTGATCGCAGTTACTTTTTATGTGGTCAGAGGCGGGGAGAGCGACACGTTCTTATTAAATCTGATGTTCTATATTATCATCACTCCGATCATTACAGTCACTTTAAATAAAATCATGTATGCAAGTGAAAACCAGATGATCGTTGAGGATGCGCTGACCAGGATCGACAGTATTTTAGAAAAGAAGCCGCTCACAGAGGCAGCAGGAAAAGCGGATCCGAAAGATATGTCCATTACTTTTGAAAATGTGTCTTTCCGTTATGAGGATGCCGCAAAAGATGCATTACATAACATCAATCTTAAGATCCGAGAGGGCGAACATGTCGCATTTGTCGGGCCGTCCGGTGGTGGAAAGTCGACACTTGCAAGCCTGATCGCACGTTTCTTTGATGCAACAGAAGGGAAGATCAGGATCGGTGGCGTGGATGTGCGTGATATCCCGTCGAAACAGCTTATGGATATGGTGTCATTTGTATTTCAGGACAGTAAACTTTTGAAGATGTCTGTTTATGAAAATGTCCGCATGGGCAGGAAAGATGCGACGAGAGAGGAAGTTATGGAAGCATTAAAGAATGCACAGTGCGAAGATATTATCGAAAAATTGCCGGATAGTATTGATACGGTGATCGGAGCAAAGGGAACTTATGTGTCCGGCGGTGAAGCACAGCGTCTTTCGATTGCGAGGGCAATGTTAAAAAATGCGCCAATCCTGATCTTAGATGAGGCGACCGCATTTGCTGATCCGGACAATGAGGCGAAGGTGCAGCAGGCATTTTCAAAATTATCCACAGGAAAAACGGTCATTATGATCGCACATCGTCTGTCCTCCGTTGTGGATGCCGACCGGATCTGCGTGTTAAAGGACGGAGAGATCGTGGAGTCAGGAACGCATAAAGAACTGTCAGAAGCACAGAAACTGTATGCTCATATGGGGGATGCATACAATAAATCGGTTCGTTGGAAAGTGGGGGAATAAAAAATGTCATTCAAAGAAAAAATACAGCATAAATATGCACTTTCAGAGCAGGGTGCGAAGGATATGATAAAAGCATTTGTTTCCGTCACGATATCGGATATTGTGCTGATGTTTCCGGTAGGAATGCTTTATTTTCTGGTAAAGGATTATATGGGAGGAACACTTGGTGGAAGAGGCGGGTTTTATCTTGCAGGCAGCCTGATCTGTCTGGCATTGATCGCAATTACTACCTATATCCAGTATAATGCAACATTTTTTGCAACTTATGTGGAGAGTGGTGTCAGACGCATCACACTCGCGGAAAAACTGAGAAAAATACCACTCTCGTTCTTTGGCAAAAAAGATCTGTCGGATCTGACCAGCACGATCATGGCGGACTGTGCGACGATGGAGACGGTTTCTTCCCATGTGATACCGGAACTGATCGGAGCATGTATTTCTACGGCACTCGTGGCATTAAGTCTCTTTTTCTTTGACTGGAGAATGGCTTTAGCGGCGCTGTGGGTGCTTCCGGTTTCATTTCTGATCGTTGGCTGTTCCGGTAAAGTACAAAACAGTCTGAGCAGAAAACAGATGAAATTGAAAATGGACTGTGCCGACGGGATTCAGGAAGGACTTGAGACGGTCCGTGATCTCCGCGCCAACAATGCACAGGATGATTATATGAAAGGTCTGGATAAAAAAATTAAAGCGGTCGAGAAACATGCGATCGTGACAGAACTTGGCATGGCGGTATTTGTCGCAAGTGCCCAGATGATCTTAAAACTTGGTATTGCAACGGTTGCCCTGACAGGGGGAATCCTTCTTGCAAAGGGAAGTATCGATGTACTGACATTTTTCATGTTTTTGCTTGTTGTATCAAGAATCTATGATCCGATGCAGATTTCCCTGCAGAATTTAGCGGCAATGATCAGCGCAAATATACAGAGCGAACGTTTAGACGAGATCCTCTCCCATGAAATTCAGACAGGAACAGATCAGTTAAGCCATAAAGGATATGATATTACATTTTCAAATGTGAGATTTTCTTACGACAGAAAGGAGTCTGTATTAAAGGATGTAACATTTACTGCAAAACAGGGTGAGGTGACGGCACTGATCGGACCATCCGGCGGTGGAAAGACGACCGTATCAAGACTTGCGGCTAGATTCTGGGACATTGAAAAGGGAAAGATCACAGTTGGAGGCATGGACATTTCAAAGATCAATCCGGAAACTCTGATGTCACTGTATTCCATTGTATTTCAGGACGTCACACTTTTTAATAATACGATTATGGAAAATATCCGTATCGGCAGACAGGATGCGACGGATGAGGAAGTCATTGTCGCTGCCAAGTTAGCACACTGTGATGAATTTGCCCAAAAGCTGCCGGACGGCTGGCAGACGATGATTGGTGAAAACGGATCAGAACTCTCTGGCGGAGAACGTCAGAGAATCTCGATCGCAAGGGCGTTTTTAAAGGATGCACCGATTATCTTATTAGATGAGGCGACCGCATCACTGGATGTAGATAATGAGACACTGATCCAGGAGGCATTGTCAAAACTGATCCGGAATAAGACAGTTCTTATCATTGCGCACCGGATGCGAACGGTTGCAAACGCAGATAAGATCGTTGTGTTAAAAGACGGTGTGGTTGCAGAGGAAGGCACACCTGATGAGCTGTCCGGAAAAGATGGAATCTATCACCATATGGTGGAGACACAGATGCAGGCGGCAGGCTGGGTACTGTAGTTCATGATAAAAATACCGCAAATGCGATTTTCACATTTGCGGTATTTTCAGGTTTCATCACTTATTTTTTCTTTTTCTTACTTTTCTCTTTTTCAAGTTCAGCTTTTTCTTTTTCGAGTTCTTTATTTGCGCGATTTGCTTTTTCTTTTAATTTGGTCCTCCAGCTCTTTTTACCTTCCGGTTTTTCAAGAGGTCCGCGTACACCGGTAACTTTTGTGATATAGATACCACTCACGGTAGCTTTCACTTCTTTTTTGACCGGTATGTAATCAAATACAGATTCATCGGCGATCAAAGACATTACTTTTGGTCCAACCTTTGCTTTTACGATCGGAAGTTTGGTACGGCGCATCATCTTTGGCGTCTGGTCGATCACAACCTGTGGAAGGCCGGATTCGGTAATACGCATTCGCTTCTTATCTATGATCAGCATGGATACGGTCTGTGCGGCGGCTGCAAGCTGTTCATCCTGTTCGGCTTTCTTTTTCTGTGCTTTCTTCCCGAGAAAATAAAGGACAACAAGTCCGATGATTAAGACGGCTAAGATAACCAGTAATACGATAGTAACTGGGCTCATAAATAATCCTCCATATATTTACTTTTTAGAACAAAACTCAAAAAATATTGTAGCATTGATTTTTGGAAAAAGCAAGGTGTGTGTATGTTATATCTGTTTTTATACACTGGATTTTTTGTGCAAAACTTACAAATATCATTGGAATATCGGCTTTTTAATGACATTATAAGAACAGTATGCTAAAATCCAGACAAAGCATGATATTCTGAAATCATCTACATGGTTATAGACCATTCTTTTATCATAGTGAAAAATGTATAAAAAGTTATACATTCAACTTAAGAATTTCCAATGCTTTTATCATTCACACATATAAGCAGGGAGAATTCTTGAAAACCACGAATTGCTCCCGGATTAAACAAAGGAGAAGAAATGAATGGGGACGGTTGATATTGTAACAAAAGAGTATATGCGGGAGAATGCTATATTTGCAGATGCGTTTAATTATCTTATCTATGGTGGAAAAAAGGTGATCGATCCGGCAGGACTTACAGAGGTTGACACTGCTACATCGGCAGTGGGTAAAAAAGATGCACTGCAAAAATACCGTGATGTTTTAAAAGCAGCAGTCATCAAACAGGATGAAAAGATGTCGTATGTTTTATTAGGGGTTGAGAATCAGACAGATGTCCATTATGCAATGCCGGTCAGAAACGCTATCTATGATGCCTTACAATATGGAAAACAAGTGTCAGATATAGCGGCAGGGCACCGACGGAGCCAAAAAGATTATTCAGGAAAAACCGGTGGAGAATATTTATCGGGATTTTTAAAGGAAGATCACATTAAACCAGTTATCACACTTGTGATTCATTTTGGGGCAGAGGAATGGGACGGACCGTTATCTTTACATGAAATGATGCCGATAAGGGATATGGAAATGTTAAGTTATGTGGAGAACTACAGGATACACCTGATCGATCCGGCAAAACTTACGGAAGAAGAACTGAACAAATTTTCAACAAGTATGAGAGAGGTTATGGGATATATCAAGTACTCTAATAATAAAGAAAAACTGCTGGATTTTTTGAGGACAGATACCCATAAAAGTATAGAAATGAATGCAGCCAGAGTTATAAAAACCATCACGAAGACACCAATTAAGATATCAGAGGAAAAGGAGGGGATAGAGATGTGTCAGGCGATTGAAGAATTAATTGCGGAGAGCGAAGCGCGTGGAGAAGTTCGTGGCAAAGCAGAGGGAATGATAGAAATGTGTCTCGAAATGAACATACCGAAAAAGGGTATTATAAAAAGATTGCAGGATAAATTAAACATATCTATGCAGCAGGCGGATGAGTATTTTAGAATGTATGGAACAAAAAATGATTAAGAGATTATATATCTGAAAAACATAAAACGGGCAGGCAGGAGTTTTCGTATATGAACTCCCACCTGCCTGTTTTTCTTATCTTGCCAGAATATCAATGATCTCCGCAATATACATCGTGTGCATATCATGATCTGCATACCATTTTTGCGCAATCTCTGGCATCAGGAAGGAATCCTCAGTCAGTCGCGTTGCGGACATTTTCTCACACAGCAGGATCATATTTCCCTCATCGATGAACGGAATGCTGTGGCGGGAGGTAAGGGTTAAACCGGCTGCTGAGATCTTATCGTTTTCGTCGCGGCCGGAGTGGCTTCCACAGTAATTTAATGCATCACGGTATTTTTCAGATAAAAAGCTGAGAGAAAAGAATTCATTTTTGTCGATCAGTTCTTTGGTGTATCTTGAGTCACGGACAAATACAAAGGCAACGTTTTTGCCCCATAAGATGCCGACACCGCCCCAGCTTATGGTCATGGTGTTTGCTTTGTCTTTGGAACCTGCGGTGAGCAGCGCCCATTCTTTTCCAATTTTTGTAAATGGATCAAATTCCATCATATCTGCTGTCATAGGTTGAAATGTATGCATAACGTAATCTCCTTATATTTATACGAAATATTTATATGTTGGTTTTATTATAAAATTCCCTGGTTTAAATGACAAGAGAAAATTGCGGTTGTTTGCGGGGGCAGAGTGAGCCGTGTACGGAAAATTGACTTTTCATAAGTGTTGTACTATGATGGTTGCGAAAATTGTACAAAACAAAGGAGGAAAATCCTGCCCAATGTGTTGGGCATTGCTCCTGCAAGGGCACATGCTATGCAAAGGCGGCATAGCAGGCATTTTGCTCCGCAAAACAAAGGAGGAAAATCCTCTGCTCCTGCAAAGGCAGTCGCATTTTGCTCCGCAAAACAAGGAGGATTTATGAAAATCACAACGAAACAAATCACAACAACAGCAGTGTTACTGGCAATCTGTATCGTGAGCCAGTTCTTTAAAAACACAAGTGTGTACATCACAGGACCGATCATCAATGCATGTCTGATCATTGCGGCACTGGGTGCAGGAATGGCATGCGGAATTATTTTATCTGTGATCACACCGGTCACATCATTCCTGATTACAGGAAGCCCGATCATGTCAGCGATCCCGGCGATCATCCCATGCGTTATGATCGGAAATATCATTCTTGTAGTTGCAGTTAGTCTGATTGCAAAGAAAATCAAAGGCAATGCAGGTCTGATCGCAGGTATGGCAGCCGGCAGCATTGTAAAGGCATTATTTATGGGAGTCGTGATTGCACTGGTTCTGATTCCGTCCCTGCTTCCGGAAGCAATGGTTCCAAAGATGGCAGTGTTCCAGACAACATTTTCCGTGACACAGCTTATCACAGCAGTAATCGGAAGTGTGCTGGCATTTATTATCTGGATTCCTTTAAAAAAGGTAATTGCAGAGCAGAACTAAAAAACTTTCAGGGCAAAAATTCCAAAACATTTTAAAATCATATCATAACGCATGATTATAAAAAATAAACGTTAATATGAATTTGAGTAATGACGAATATAAGCCTTTGGAATAATCTTGACACTCAAAAAAGAAAGTATCATAATGGTGGTCAGAAAAAAAACGATAGAGAGTCGGAGGCATATGTTATGGATATCAGATTTGAAAAAAGAGAACATTTAAAGGAAAAACCAGATCAGAAACATCTTGGATTTGGAAAATATATGACAGACTATATGTTTGTTATGGATTGGACAAAGGAAGAGGGCTGGAAAGATGCAAGAATCGTTCCGGAAGGACCGATCACCATGGATCCGGCATGTGTAACGTTACATTATGCACAGGAAACATTCGAGGGTATGAAAGCATACCGTACTGCAGAGGGTAAGATCCAGTTATTCCGTCCGGAGATGAACGCAAAGAGAATGATCAACTCTAACGCAAGACTCTGCATGCCGGAGCTCCCGGTTGATATGTTTGTTGAGGCGGTAAAAGCACTGGTAAAGGTAGAAGAGGACTGGGTTCCATCAGAGCCGGAGACATCTCTTTACATCCGTCCGTTTATGTTTGCAACAGAAGCTGCACTCGGCGTACATATGGCATCTGCTTATAAGTTTATGATTATCTGCTGCCCGGTTGGCGCTTACTACGCAGAGGGAATCAACCCGGTTAAGATCTTAGTTGAGGATGAACTGGTTCGTGCCGTAAAAGGTGGTACCGGATTTACAAAATGCGGTGGTAACTACGCAGGTTCTATTTTAGGACAGGTTAAAGCAGAGAAGATGGGATATTCCCAGGTACTCTGGTTAGATGGTGAACATCGTAAATATGTAGAGGAAGTTGGAACCATGAACATCATGTTCAAGATCGCAGGCGAGATTTACACAGCACCGATCGAGGGAACTGTTCTTCCGGGTGTCACAAGAGATTCCATGATCCATCTGTTAAGAGACTGGGGTTATAAAGTAAATGAGACCAGACTTTCCGTAGATGATCTGATGAAAGCCGGACATGACGGCACACTTGAGGAAGTATTCGGAACAGGTACTGCAGCAGTTATCTCCCCTGTCGGAGAACTCCGCTACAAAGATGATGTTGTAACGATCAACGATTTCAAGATCGGTGAACTGACACAGAAATTATATGATACCTTAACCGGAATCCAGTGGGGCAGACTGCCGGATAAATATGGCTGGACAGTAGAGGTAAAATAAGTAGTTGCGTCAGGGTTTCCGATGAAAAAACAGATTGCACGCACTACGGGCAGACTGATTGTTATGAAAAACACCATGGACATGCAAAATCGCATGTTCGTGGTGTTTTTGGTTATACTAAAAATAAGTGACAGGTCAGGTGTCCTGTGTTAATATGGAACAGAAAGAACGGAATGTAACACGCCAGACCGGCGTCGTTCTGAAAATGGAGGACGACTATGAGTAAAACATTAGAACAATTCGAGCAGTATCTCGATAAAATGAAAAAATATGAACATATCAATACGCTTCTTTACTGGGACATGAGAACCTGTGCACCCAAACTGGGGCAGGCAGGACATATCGATGCACTGACTTATTTTTCAACCGAGAGCTTTGCGATGTCGACTTCGGATGAACTTTACGGCATGTTAGAGACCTTAAAGACACCGGAAGAATTTGCACAGCTGTCAGATACCATGAAATTTATCGTGACACGCATGCAGCGCGATATGGAAAAAGACAGACGGATTCCAAAAGACCGTTATGAAGTGATGGTCCGTGAGCAGGCAGAATCCGGAAATGCATGGGAAGATGCAAAAAATGCATCTGACTTTTCCATTTTTGCACCGCATCTGGAGAAAATGATTGCACTTACCAAAGAAATGGCAGGTTACACAGATCCGGGCAAAGAAGTTTATGATGTATTGTTAGATAAATATGAAGAGGGAATGGATTCTGCAACGATTGACCGTCTGTTTGGTGAACTAAAGGAAGCGCTGATTCCGCTTGTGAAAAAAATACTTGCCGCAAAACAGCCGGATGATACAAAATTCCATGCTTATTTTGATCCGGATGATCAGAGAAAAGTGCAGGATCTTTTGCTTTCCTACATCGGATTTTCCAAAGATGCCGGTGCAGTAGGAGAGACAGAGCATCCTTTTACACTGAATTTTTCTTCCAAGGATGTCCGGGTGACAAATCATTATTATGAACATGATCCGATTTCTGCCATGTTTTCGGCTATCCATGAGGGTGGTCATGCGATTTTTGAACAGAATGTCAATCCGGAATATGACAACACGGCTGCAGGAAGCTGCCGTTATATGGGTGTGCATGAGAGCCAATCCCGTTTTTATGAGAATATTTTAGGGCGCAATAAGAATTTCTGGATTCCTGTCTATGAGAAAGTGCAGGAGCTGATGCCGCAGATGAAGGACATTTCGCTGGATGAGTTTTACCGTGAGATCAATCATGTCAGAAACAGCCTGATCCGTACCGAGGCAGATGAGGTGACCTATTGCTTCCATATTATATTGCGTTATGAAATGGAGAAGGCAATCTTTCGTGACAATGTACCGGTTGCGAAACTTCCGGAACTCTGGAATCAGAAAATGAAGGAATATTTAGATATCACTCCGGCAAATGATGCGGAGGGAATCTTACAGGATATGCACTGGTCAGATGGTTCCTTCGGCTATTTTCCAAGCTATCTGTTAGGAAGCATCTATGACGGCATGTATTTAGAGGAACTTGAAAAAGAGTCAGGGCCGGTAGATGAGATCTTAAAAGAGGGCAGAATCAAAGAAATCACAAAATGGCTGAATGAAAAAATCCACTGGTATGGCAGCACACGCACACCGAAAGAAGTGATTGCAAATGTGTGTGGAAAAGAAGTATCAGCAGAGCCATTGGTGCGTTATTTTGAAAAAAAATATGCCAGCGTTTACGATTTAAAATAAATGAAGCAGAATCGTGTGAAAAATGAGATTTTTTACACGCAGGAATGGGGACTTATATGAAAAAACAGGGAATTATTTTTGATATGGATGGCACACTTTGGGATTCAGCCGCCAATGTGGCAGAATCCTGGAATGAAGCGATCCGTCAGGATGGAAGGTTAAATAAGGCACTCACAGAAACCGATATCAAGGGTGTTATGGGAAAGACCATGGATGTGATCGCAAAACTGTTATTCCCGGAAATTTCTGAGAAAGAGCAGGAGACACTTTTAGCGGAGTGCTGCAGGATCGAGAACGATTATTTAAGAGAACATGGCGGAGTGCTTTATCCGGATCTTGAGGATACATTCAAAGAATTAAAAAAGACATATGAACTTTACATTGTAAGCAACTGCCAGAAAGGTTACATTGAGGCATTTTTGGATCATTATCATTTCTGGGATTATTTTTCCGATATCGAATGTTACGGAAATAATCTTTTACAGAAAGGTGATAATATCAGACTTCTGGCAGACCGGAATCATTTAGACGAAGCGGTCTATGTGGGTGATATCCAGGGAGATTATGATGCCAGCAGAAAAGCTGGCGTTGGATTTATTCATGCCGCATACGGTTTTGGAATCGTACCGGAAGCACAGTATAAAATACAGTCATTTTCAGAACTTGTGACAAAACGGGTGGCAGAAACATATTTTAGAGGATTAATATGACAAAATTACAAGAACTACTAAAACAGATCAACCGAAAACATGTGTATATCCAGACGCATAATTTCCCTGACCCGGATGCCATTGCGAGTGCGCTTGGGATCCAGGAGCTGTTAAAGCACAATGGAATTTCTTCCACGATCTGTTATAAAGGAAAAATAGACCGTTACAGTACCGACAAGCTGCGTGAACTGATGGAGATCGAACTTTTGAATGTGGAGGATCTTAGTACCATTTTGACAGATGAGGATGAAGTGATCCTTGTGGATGCACAAAAGGGTAATTCAAACATCGTTGACATTACGGGGGACGAGATCATCTGCATCGATCATCATCCGGAAAATGAAAAGTTTCCATACCGGTTTAAAGACATCCGGCCGGAAGTGGGAGCATGTGCGACGATCGTTGCACAGTATTTCTTTGAAAATAATATCCCGATGGATAGAAGAATGGCCACGACTCTGACATACGGTGTACGGATCGATACCAATAATCTGAGCCGTGGAGTGTCAAAACTCGATATTGAGATGCTCTACCGGATGTTTGATGAATGTGATTATGAGGTCATCCATATGTTAGAAAACAGTAATCTGTGTTTTGATGATCTGATGGCATATTCGAGTGCGATTTCAAGCATTGAAGTATATGATGACATCAGTTTCTGCAATACTGGTAAGGATTGTCCGGTCATTGCAAATATATCCGATTTCATGCTTGCTTTAAAAGAAGTGTCATTTTCCGTCGTGTATTCGAGAAAGTCAGACGGAATCAAACTTTCTGTGCGCAGTGAAAAAAGTATGCTCGATGCGGGAAAAATCGTGGCGGAGGCACTGAAAGGAATTGGCAATGGCGGCGGCCACGCATCGATGGCTGGAGGATTTGTGCCGTGTACGGGCAGTGACATGGATGTAAAACTGTTAGAGGCACAGATGAAGGAGCGGTTTTTAAACGTGATCGCAGATGTGAAAAAACGTGCTCTGTGAAAAGCATGAAGCCCTCTTGACATTCTCACTTTCCGAGTCTATACTAAAGACTAGATTTTTGGCAAAAGGCAATGACGAAGACAGTAGTTCATCAGGAAAAGCAACAGAGAGCCGGAGCAGGTGGAAACCGGTGCGAGTATCTGCTGAATGAAAATCACTTCCAAGCCGCAGTCTGAAATGGTCAAGGCAGATCACGACTGGGATTTTCCGTGACAGAGTAAGCGCTGACGCATTTCCTGCGTTACAGGGAACGTGTATCCGGAGTTTATCAGTTCCGTGTACATTTGTATATCAGGTGGTATCACGAAGTATTTAAGCCCTCGTCCTATATACAGGACGAGGGCTTTTTTAATTCATAGGAAATTACGTCCTATGAATTAAAAAACCCTCCGGGCGGGATGCGCACTTCGCGGAGAAGAAGTTTGCTGTAAACAGCACCGCTCGGGCGCGAAAGAGTCGCGAGCGACTCTTTATTAAATCAATGGAGGTTAACAATGTATAAGAAAGTTGATGCGAATCTGAATTTCGTAGACAGAGAAAAACAGATCGAGAAGTTCTGGAATGACAATGACATCTTTAAGAAGAGCATGGAACACCGCAAGGAAGGAGAGACCTACACCTTTTATGACGGCCCGCCAACTGCAAACGGCAAGCCGCACATCGGACATGTGGAGACCCGTACGATCAAAGATATGATTCCGAGATACCAGACCATGAAAGGCAAATTCGTTCCGCGTAAAGCCGGCTGGGATACACATGGACTCCCGGTAGAACTTGAGGTTGAGAAACTTCTTGGCTTAAACGGAAAAGAGCAGATCGAAGAATACGGTATGGAGCCTTTCATCAAAAAATGTAAGGAATCCGTATGGAAATACAAAGGAATGTGGGAAGATTTCTCAAAGACCGTTGGTTTCTGGGCTGATATGGACAATCCATATGTTACTTACGATGACAATTTTATTGAGTCCGAGTGGTGGGCATTAAAAGAAATCTGGAATAAAAACCTTTTATATAAAGGATTCAAGATCGTTCCTTACTGCCCACGCTGCGGTACCCCGTTATCTTCTCAGGAGGTTGCGCAGGGTTATAAGACGGTCAAAGAGCGCTCTGCAGTTGCACGTTTTAAAGTAATCGGAGAGGATGCATATTTCCTTGCATGGACTACAACTCCTTGGACACTGCCGTCTAACGTCGCACTCTGTGTGAACCCGGAAGAGACTTACTGCAAAGTAAAAGCGGTTGACGGATATACCTATTATATGGCAGAGGCACTGCTTGACACGGTACTTGGCAAACTGCTTGACAAGGATGCACCAGAGGGAACAAAGGCATACGAAGTATTAGAGACTTATAAAGGAAGCGATTTAGAGTACAAAGAGTATGAGCCGTTATTTGACTGTGCAAAAGAGATCATTGAAAAACAGCACAAAAAAGCGCATTACATTGTATGTGACACCTATGTAACCATGACAGACGGTACCGGTATCGTTCATATCGCACCTGCATTCGGTGAAGATGATGCCGCTGTCGGAAGAAAATATGACCTTCCATTCGTACAGCTTGTAGACGGAAAAGGTGAGCTGACCAAAGAGACACCATATGCCGGTGTTTTTGTAAAGAAAGCAGATCCTATGGTATTAAAAGATCTCGATGAAAAGGGACTGTTATTCGATGCTCCGAAGTTCGAGCATGAATATCCGCACTGCTGGAGATGTGACACACCGCTCATCTACTACGCAAGAGAATCCTGGTTCATCAAGATGACTGCAGTCAAAGATGACCTGATCCGCAACAACAATACTGTAAACTGGATCCCGGATTCTATCGGAAAAGGACGTTTCGGTGACTGGCTTGAGAATATCCAGGACTGGGGTATCTCCCGTAACCGTTACTGGGGAACACCACTTCCGGTATGGGAGTGTGAATGTGGACATCAGGAGTGCATCGGAAGCCGTGCAGAACTTGCAGAGAGAAGCGGAAATCCGGAGGATGCAAAGGTAGAACTTCATCGTCCGTATATTGATGCAGTTACCTTTAAATGCCCGGACTGTGGCAAAGAAATGCACCGTGTACCGGAGGTTATCGACTGCTGGTTCGATTCCGGAGCAATGCCATTCGCACAGCACCATTATCCGTTTGAGAATAAAGACGTCTTTGAGAAACAGTTCCCGGCGAAGTTTATCTCCGAGGCAGTTGACCAGACAAGAGGATGGTTCTACTCTCTGATGGCAGAGTCCACCCTGTTATTTAATAAAGCTCCGTATGAGAACGTCATCGTTCTTGGACATGTACAGGATGAGAACGGACAGAAGATGAGTAAGTCCAAAGGAAATGCGGTTGATCCGTTTGATGCATTAGAGACTTACGGCGCAGATGCGATCCGCTGGTATTTCTATACAAGCAGTGCACCATGGATCCCGAAGCGTTTCAGTGGCAAGCTGGTACAGGAAGGACAGCGTAAATTCATGGGTACCCTGTGGAATACTTATGCATTCTTCGTGCTGTATGCAAACATCGACCAGTTTGATGCAACAAAATATACCTTAGATTATGAAAAATTATCCGTTATGGATAAGTGGCTGCTGTCAAAATTGAATTCCGCAATCAAGGGAACGGATGAAAACCTTGCAAATTACCGCATTCCGGAAGCTGCAAAGGTACTTGATGAGTTCGTGGATGACATGAGTAACTGGTATGTCAGAAGAAGCCGTGACCGTTTCTGGGCAAAAGGCATGGAGCAGGATAAGATCAACGCATATATGACACTTTATACTGCATTAGTTGAGATCTGCAAGGCTGCTGCACCGATGATCCCGTTCATGACAGAGGAGATCTATCAGAACCTGGTACGTTCCATCAACACAGAGGCACCGGAGAGCATCCATCTGTGCGACTTCCCGGCTGTCAATGAGGCATGGATCGACAAAGAATTAGAGAAAAATATGGATGAGGTCTTAAAGATCGTTGTTATGGGTCGTGCGTGCCGTAACTCTGCAAATATCAAGAATCGTCAGCCAATCGGAAATATGTATGTCAAAGCACCGAATGTACTGCCAGAATATTTTGTGGAGATCATCGAGGATGAGTTAAATGTGAAGAAAGTAAACTTCACAGAGGATGTCAGTGCATATACAAGCTATACTTTCAAACCACAGCTTCGTACTGTCGGACCGAAATATGGCAAGTTCTTAGGACAGATCCAGAAAGCACTTGCAGAGTTAGACGGAAACAAAGCAATGGCTGAATTAAAAGCAGACGGTGTGCTTGCATTGCCAACAGTCAGTGATGATGTAAAATTATCCGAAGAAGACCTTCTGATCACAATGACACAGATGGAAGGTTATGTAACGGAAGGTGATAATACTGTAACCGTTGTGCTTGATACCAACCTGACACCGGAACTGGTAGAGGAAGGATTTGTCCGTGAGCTGATCAGCAAGATCCAGACCATGCGTAAGGAAGCCGGATTTGAGGTTATGGATAAAATTTCCATTTACTATCATGCAGATGAAAAAGTAGCCGACATCTTTAATAAGTACGGAAATGACATCATGGGTGATGTTTTAGGTACTGAAGTTGTAGCAGAAGCTGATTCTTTTGACTCCGGAGAAAACGGAATTTACTGCAAGGAATGGAATATTAATGGAGAAAAAGTATTGCTTGGAGTAAAAAAAGGAGAAAACTAGATGAAGGAAAATGTTTTCAACAAGGAAAAATTTATTGAGGACGTAAAGGAAAATGTAAAAAATCTTTACCGCAAAACATTAGAGGAAGCTTCACAGCAGGAAATTTTTCAGGCGGTTTCCTACACGGTAAAAGATGTGATCATTGATGACTGGCTTGCAACACAGAAAGCGTTTGACAAACAGGATCCAAAGATGGTCTATTATATGTCCATGGAATTTTTGATGGGCCGTGCACTTGGCAACAACATGATCAATTTAAAAATGTACAAAGAGGTAAAAGAGGCACTCGGGGAGATCGGTTTAAACCTTGATGAGATCGAGGATCAGGAGCCGGATCCGGCACTTGGAAATGGTGGACTCGGACGTCTTGCAGCCTGCTTTATGGAATCTCTGGCAACCTTGGGATACGCAGCTTACGGCTGCGGTATCCGCTACCGTTATGGTATGTTCAAACAGAAGATCAAAGACGGTTTTCAGGTGGAAGTGCCGGATAACTGGTTAAAGAACGGATATCCGTTTGAACTTCGCCGTCCGGAATATTCCTATGAGGTGAAATTCGGCGGTTATGTCCGTGCGGAAGTGACGGAGGAAGGAAAGACCCGTTTCGTACAGGAAAATTACCAGTCCGTTTTAGCAGTACCTTATGATATGCCGATCGTAGGTTACGGCAACCATGTGGTAGATACCTTAATGATCTGGGATGCAGAGCCGATGGAGTGCTTTGAGTTAGATTCCTTTGACAAGGGAGATTACCACAAGGCAGTAGAGCAGGAAAACCTTGCCCGTAACTTAGTTGAGGTACTTTATCCGAATGATAACCATATCGCAGGAAAAGAGCTTCGTTTAAAACAGCAGTATTTCTTTGTATCTGCAAGTGTACAGCGTGCGCTGGCACGTTACAAAAAACATCATGATGATATCCACAAGCTGCCGGAGAAGGTAACATTCCAGTTAAATGATACACATCCGACTGTGGCAGTGGCAGAGCTGATGCGCATTTTACTCGACGAAGAAGGATTAAGCTGGGATGAGGCATGGGAGATCACAACAAAGACCTGTGCATATACCAACCACACGATCATGGCTGAAGCACTTGAAAAATGGCCGATCGAGATCTTCTCAAGACTGCTTCCGCGTATCTACCAGATCGTTGAGGAGATCAACCGCAGATTTATTTTACAGATCCAGGCGGAGTTCCCTGGCGATAACGGCAAGGTTGCACGCATGGCGATCGTTTACGATGGTCAGGTGAAGATGGCACATCTTGCAATCGCAGCAGGATATTCCGTAAACGGTGTGGCAAAACTTCACACAGAGATCTTAAAGAATGAGCAGCTTCATGATTTCTACGAGCTGTTCCCACAGAAATTCAACAACAAGACAAACGGAATCACACAGCGCCGTTTCTTAATGCATGGCGATCCGCTTCTTGCTGACTGGGTAAGTGAATATATCGGGGATGACTGGATCACGAATCTTGCCCATATTGAGAAGATGGCGATCTATGCAACCGATAAAAAAGCACAGCAGGAGTTCATGAACATCAAATACCAGAACAAACTGCGCCTTGCAAAATACATCAAAGAACACAACGGCATCGAAGTAGATCCTCGTTCCATCTTTGATGTGCAGGTAAAACGTCTGCATGAATACAAACGTCAGTTGCTGAATATTTTACATGTCATGTATCTGTATAACGAATTAAAAGAGCACCCGGATATGGATTTCTATCCGAGAACCTTTATTTTCGGTGCAAAGGCAGCAGCAGGCTACAAGAACGCAAAACTTACGATCAAACTGATCAACAATGTGGCGGACGTTATCAACAATGACAGAAGCATTAACGGCAAGATCAAAGTCGTATTTATTGAAGATTACCGCGTATCGATCGCAGAGTGGATCTTTGCGGCAGCAGATGTCAGCGAGCAGATCTCCACAGCTAGTAAAGAGGCATCCGGAACCGGTAACATGAAATTCATGTTAAACGGTGCACTGACACTCGGAACGATGGATGGTGCCAATGTTGAGATCGTCGAGGAAGTCGGTAAAGAAAATGCATTTATTTTCGGTATGAGTTCCGATGAAGTCATTGCGCATGAGAGAAACCGTGATTATGATCCAATGCAGATCTTTAATACGGATCAGGATATCCGCAAGGTACTGATGCAGCTGATCAACGGATTCTATTCACCGAACGATCCTGAGCTGTTCCGTGACCTTTACAACTCACTGCTCAATACACAGTGTACGCAGTTTGCAGATACCTATTTCATCTTAAAAGATTTCCGTTCTTATGCAGAAGCACAGAAACGTGTGATGGAAGCGTACAAAGATGAGGAAGGCTGGGCAAAGAGTGCAATCTTAAATATCGCACATGCCGGTAAATTCTCCTCTGACCGTACAATCCAGGAATATGTGGATGATATCTGGCACTTAGACAAAATTACCGTAGAGGTATAAGAAAATCGTATAAGATAGCAGACTGCCTGTTTTAACAGGCAGATCTGTGCACAGAAAAAGAAACCCGGCTTTGGGGTCATGTACCTTAAAGCCGGGTTTTTACATAATAATGTTTTTTTTAATATCTTAGTTTAAAATCTTAATACTTCCTAAAAGTGGAAGCTCTTTTTCTTCATCTTTGCAGGCATATACTAATCCCATGATCCAGAAAATAAAGAATACAATGGAGAGAATGCCGCTGACAGCCCATCCACAGATCGGAATGCGCGAAATAATAATGCTGTTGATCAGTGATGCAAGGTATAACACCAGTGACTGGTTTAAATGAAATTTTGCACCCTCTTTGTCACCGGCGCAGAATGCGATCAGCCAGCCGATAAGCGTGATGTAGGAAACGATTCCTGTTGTTTTCTTGTCCATAAGTAAACCTCCTCGAAAATTTAATAACATTTGTATTCTAACACTCCTATCAGCAAAATGCAAAAAATATAGAGAAAAAAAGAAAATTTTGCAGAAATTAAGGAAAATGTAAAGTAAATCTTTTGAAAATCTTTATCTTTTTCTGCGGGCGTTCTTTGCATTCGGAAGGTAAGATAATACACAAAGGAGGATAAGAGCAGAAATAATTCAGGTGTGCCGGAAATAACATAAGATTTGTTTCATTTTGATAAGGTAAATGATATACTGATAGGAAGTGTGGCAAAAAGGAATATCTGCGGCACAGAAAGAAAAGGGGAGAAGTGTGAAAATCTTTCACACAGACAAAAATAATGGAACAGTACAATATTTTAATCGTAGAAGATGACAAAGAGATCCGTGATGGAATCGAGATATTTTTAAAAAGCCAGAATTATAACGTTTATAAGGCGGCAGATGGTATAGAAGGTTTAGAGATTATTGAGAGTAAGGAGATACATCTTGCGATCGTTGATATCATGATGCCGCGTATGGATGGGGTAACAATGACATTAAAACTCAGGGAACATCATGATTTTCCTGTAATTATGCTTTCGGCGAAATCAGAGGAGACAGATAAAGTGATCGGGCTGAACATCGGAGCGGACGATTATGTGACAAAACCATTTACGCCGTTAGAATTGATGGCGCGCGTCAATTCCCAGATCCGGCGTTATACAAAGTTTAACAACAAAAGTCAGGAGAAAAAGGAAAATGACAGGGTACATATCATTGGCGGAATTGAGCTGAATGAAGATACGGTAGAAGTATTTGTGGATGGAAAACCGGTAAAAATGACACCGATTGAGTTTAAAATCTTAGCACTTCTGATGAAAAATCCGGGAAGAGTTTATTCGGCGGACGAGATTTACGAGCGTGTCTGGAATGAAAAAGCGATCAATACGGATACGATTATGGTGCATGTGAGAAATATCAGGGATAAGATCGAGATCAATCCGAGAGAACCAAAATATTTAAAGGTGGTGTGGGGCGTTGGATATAAAATGGAAAAACAGCCGTAAGGCGGGGATTGTGATAACAGCAGGGTTTCTTCTTGTTTTAGCAGTTATCAATTTTTTATGCTATCCGGGAATCAATCGCAGAAGCAAAGACTGGATGCAAAAGACAGAAGCAGCAAAAACAGGTGCAGACAGTGATACGCAGATTCGGACACAGTTTCTGAAAAATCTGTATGAGGGATTTTATCTGCTCGATCTGGAATATCAGAATCAGAAGAGTGAGACGGAGATGTCAGCAACAGATCTTTATATCGCATCTTATGCAAAAGCGGATGAAACCGACAGGTGGGAGTCACAGGAACAATTAGAGCAGGTAACCAATGATGAAGTATTGTCGGTGATGGATGAATGGAGCAGTCAGTTTGAAAAAATCCGTTCCCAGATTGATTATTGCGTCATGGAATCCGAAGATGGAAGTAAACTGAAAAATACAACGCAGAATTTAGAGAGCGTACTCGGTGGAGAGGAAAAGGATGTCAGTGAACAACTGGCACAATATTACAGCGAATTGTTTGCGGTAAAATTTAATGAAGTCGGGGCGATGGAAGTAATTCCTCTGCTGTCAGACAGGGAAAATAGCGGCGATCTTTTAGTAAAATCCTTAGGGGCACAGGAACGCAGTGAACTGTTAAAAACTAATCTGGAAGAGTATTTTAATCCAACAGACATGCCCGTGCTCAAAGGACCGGAAAATATAGAGTTTGTGATCGGTATTTCCAAAGAGAAAGCATCTGAAAATATTCTTTATGATTCTGGCAGTGATGAGGAAGAAGATTATTTTGAAAAGCTGTCCGCCTATAAAATTAATGGGGCACTTCCATTGTATGGCGCATCTGTTGTAGCGGTGATCGCATTTATGTTTTTTATGACAGGGAAAAAAGCCGGAGGCAATATCTTAAATGATGGAAAGGTACATGCTTACGCGGCAGAACTTGGAGTCACAGGTGTGATCTGCGGACTGTGTCTGCAGAATTACTTTATGGAACTTATCTGGTCATATGGATTTGATTCATTTTCGGATGCGGCAGATGAACTGATGGGTGGACAGGTTTATGATGTTGTGATCAGCGTACTTACTGCAGTTGGAACTTTGTGGCTGATCTATGCAATGTGGTTTGCAGCCGCATATCTGCTGAGACCGGTATTTTCAGTCGGACTATGGGAATATGTTAAAAGATACAGTCTGGTCTATCAGATCTTCCCATGGATAAAAAAACAGTTTAAAAAGACAGGCAACCGGATCAGACAGTGGTGGAACACACTCTCCGGGGAGATCACACACATTGATTTCAGTGAGGAAACGACAAAACTGATCTTAAAAGTTGTCGTTATAAACTTTGCAGTGCTTGCAGCCTGTTCCTTGTTCTGGTTCTTTGGGATCGGTGCATTAGTTGTCTATTCGATCGTCCTGTTTTTTATTATAAAGAAACATTATGAGCAGATCAATAAAGATTATCATGCGATGTTAGATGCCATGCAGACGATCGCAGAAGGTAATCTTGATCAGGAGATTCAGGGGGATTTTGGCATATTTAATCCGTTCCGGGACGAACTTGCGCAGATCCAGACCGGTATGAAAAAAGCAGTGGAGGAAGAGGTAAAGAGCCAGCGTATGAAAACAGAACTGATCACAAATGTTTCACATGACTTAAAAACACCGCTCACTGCCATCACGACATACATTGAACTGCTGAAAAAAGAAGACATCACGGAGGAAGAAAGGCGTTCTTACATTGATACTTTAGAGCGTAAATCACTGCGCCTTAAGGTGCTGATCGAAGATCTTTTTGAAGTCAGCAAGGCAAACAGCAATAATATCGTACTTAATAAGATGGAACTTGACGTTGTAAACCTGATCAAACAGGTCAGCATTGAACATGTGGATAAGATGAAAGAGCGGGGACTCGAACTTAAGTGGAATGTGCCGGAAGAAAAGGTACTGTTAATGCTTGATAACCAGAAAACCTACCGCATTTTTGAAAATCTCTTTGTCAATGTGGTCAAATATGCAATGCAGGGCAGCAGGGTTTATTTAGAGGTGCGAAAGAAAGCATCCCTTGTGGAAATAATCTTAAAAAATATGTCCGCCGATGAAATACATATCAGCGGTGATGAGATCACGGAACGATTTGTGCGCGGCGACAGTTCAAGAAACACAGAAGGTTCCGGACTTGGACTTGCGATCGCAAAAAGTTTTACCGAAGCTCAGGGCGGCGAATTCCACGTCGAGGTCGACGGGGACCTGTTCAAAGTTGTCATTTTGTTTTAGGGACGGGTGTGTTATAATACCGTTTAGAATATAATGATGTTGGGATTAAATAGTGTATTCACAACGTAACGGCTGGCAACTTGCACAAAGCCGGGATTATTTTTGTGACTTTGGTAGAAAATTAGAAAATCTTAGTATGTCTGTCTATTCACAGTGATGTTCTGCCATGGATGGCAGAACAAGGCAGCATCGAGTCAGGGATGACTCGTTGCTGCCGTTCACGTCACTTTGAAAAAATCTAATTCAGGCATACTTAGTTTTTCTTATTTTCGGACATCGGAACAAAATAGGCACGACTTTGTGTAAGTTGCCAATCAGAAATCTTAAATGCACTATTTGATCTCAACATCATATATACTGACGATTTGAAAATGATATTAACAAATGGGAGGATAACAAAATGGAAACAATGGACGACTACAAAGACGAACTGGAAGCCTCTTTCCGCAGGATCAACGAGGGAGACATCATTTCCGGTACAGTCATTGATGTAAACGAAGAGGAAGTGACTCTGGATTTAAAATATTATGCGCAGGGAATCATCAAAGTTGCTGATCTGAGCAATGATCCTGATTTTAATATCATGGAACAGGTACACAAGGGAGATGTGATCGAGGCAACTGTGGTACAGACGGACGATGGTGCCGGAAATATCGTACTTTCCAAAAAGGAAGCGAACGATATACTCGCATGGGATAAATTAAAACAGATGATGGAAGATGAGACAACAGTCAGAGTCCGCATCAAAGAGAGCGTACCGAGCGGCGTTGTTACTTATCTGGAAGGTATCCGTGCATTTATCCCGGCATCGCAGATCACACTTGATTATGTGGAAGATACGGATGCATGGATTGGAAAAGAGATCGAGGTACGTGTGATCACTGTGGATGCAGAAAAAGAAAAACTTGTTTTATCCGGCAAGGCAGTAGCAAGAGAGGCAGAAGCCGAAGAGCGCAGCCACAAGATCTCTATGATCGTACCGGGAACCGTACTCGAAGGAACTGTCGAGACACTGATGCCATACGGCGCATTTATCAACCTTGGAAACGGACTGAGCGGTCTGGTACACATCTCACAGATCTGTGAGCGCCGTATTAAAAAGCCATCCGAAGTATTAAAAGAAGGACAGAAAGTCAAAGCAAAAGTCCTTAACACAAATGACAACAAGATCAGCCTCAGCATGAAAGCATTAGAGGAAGAAATGGTCGATACCGCAGGTGTTGCTGAGGAAGAACTGGAAAAATACACTGACACAGAATCAACAGGCACCAGCCTTGGTTCTTTACTGGCAGGATTTCACTTTGATGCATAAACAGTGGCAAATAAGTACGATGAAAACTATGTAAAAACGTCAGAAGCAGCTTATGAAAAACAGAAAGAAATAAATCAACCGAAAACAGCAGAAAATAACATCAACCGGCAGGAGATAGCAGGAAAAAAGCCTGATTCTTCTACCGGTTTTTCATGCTCGATAATAGCATACTCACAGAGCATGTATTTATGCTTACCAAAACAGAGGATGGAATCAACACATACATTGTTGACAAGGAAACAAACATGCGTTATATTAAAACAGAAGTAATTGTTGACGAGGAAACAATATTTCCGCAAAGTAAGGGGTGGATGTATGAAAGAGCAGGAGCTTCTGTTAAAAGAGCTTGCGCTGATGTTAGAGCGGCAGGACATGCTCTCAAAGCTGACCGAAGGGAAATGTCTCGATGAATATGGATATTCTGAGACACACTGTATCGATTATATCGGAAGGTTAGAACTGCCGAATGTCACAAAGATCGCAGAACATATGGGGATGACAAGAGGTGCGATCAGCAAAATGACAAAGAAACTGTTAACGAAAGGGCTGATTGAAAAGTACACTTTGGAGTCGAATAAAAAAGAAGTTTATTTTAAACTGACAGATCTTGGCAAAACATTATTTGAGGAACATGCAAAGCGTCATAAACGCTGGGAGAAAAGAGATATGGAGTTTTTGTCCCATTATTCGACAGAAGATGTAAAGACAGTGTACCGGTTTATGAAAGAATTTAATCATTATTTAGAGGGACAGATCGAAGAATTGTCGTAGACAGTAGAATGCACGCTCTGCGAATATTCTATTGTCATGAAAAAATCCTCCATGGGCATATGCCACAGAGGATATATAAGTTTAAGATTGACTATCTGTATCAACACTGGTATCAGCAGCATCTGTATCAGCGCTGTCTGCGATATCTGTGTCCGTTTCTGTGAAAGGGATCACATCCACGGAAAAATCTTTTGTGATATCTTCAATCGCTTCGGAATTCTTAGAAAAAGCGGCAGCAATGCGGTCTGATGAATCATCAGAAGTATTTTCTGCAGTATAGGAAGAGTTATCCGTGTTCTGTGCCATAGAAGCAGTACCGGTTGATGACTGGGAAGATATCATATTTTTCAATTTTAAAATGGTGGTTAAGATATCTAATGCATCTTTGCTGATATTTTTGGATGAGAAGAAATCAGCAAGCATCTGATTTGCCTCATCTCTCGCACTTCCGGTCAGATTGAAAATAGAAGAAAGCTGATCTGAAACAGAAGATACGGTATTTGAAACAGCAGAACCAAATTCTTCCATATAAGAGAGTACTTTTTTGACGTAATTCTGTGTCTCGGTAAAAGGCGGGATGCCGCCATATTTGTCCACATTCGCGCTGCCGGCATTGTAAGCGGCGAGCGCAAGGGAGATATTTCCCTGATAATTGGATAATAACTGGCTGATATATTTTGCACCGCCCATGATATTTTCTCTTGCATCATAGGAATTGGAAACACCAAGAGCAGCAGCGGTAGATGGCATTAACTGCATGATCCCGACAGCGCCTGCATTGCTCACGGCAGAGGGATTGAAGCCGGATTCTGCTTTGGCGATCGATTTTAATATAATAGAAGAAACACCATAGGTATTGGCGGCCTCTTCAAAAATAGAGTCAAGTTCGCCTGAAGTATAGGAATTTGCAGAGGATGCAGTTGTCTGGGCTGCGGATATCCCTGATGTATCTGAGCCTGTGGTACCGGTCTGTGAGGTATTCTGGCTGTTTTCCAAAGCTTTTGTACTGTCAGCTAACGCAGCCGCAAAATCATCCGTATTAGACTGTTTTGCAGCTTCGGCACGCTTTGCAGCCTGTTCATTGATGCGGCTGACTAATGCGTGATCCATATAATTTAAAACGGTAATACTCATTCATAACTCCTTTTCGTGTAAAACGCGACTAAAAAAAGTATAGCACATGTTTTTGCAATAGTGAAGTTTTTGTTGAAAATTGTCTTGATGTATCACAAAAATTGTTGTAGAGTACATAGTGCGACAAGCTAAAGTGATAAAGTAACAGGGATAGAAAAAAGAAATGGATTGTGAAATAGAAAAAAACAAAGTAAGTAAAAAAGCTTCCTATGAAAAAGCGTTTAAAGCTGCATTTCCATATACAATACCGGTCATGACGGGATATCTGTTTATCGGTATGGCTTTTGGAGTGATGATTCAGGAAAAAGGGTATAATTTTCTGTGGGCAATACTGATGAGCGTCCTGTGTTATGCAGGGAGTGGACAGTATCTCGCCGTGAATTTTTTTGCGCCGGGCGTGAGTCTTTTACAGGTAATTTTCATGGAGTTTATGTTAAATATCCGGCATATTTTTTATGGTCTGTCGTTATTAGAGCGTTTTGCAAAGATGGGGAAGAAGCGTCTGTATATGATCTTTTCCCTGACAGATGAAACATATTCCTTATTTTTTGTCACGAAGGTGCCAAAGGATGTGGAAGAAGGACAGTTTTTATTTGCGATCGCACTGTTAGACCAGCTTTACTGGATCATCGGTTCGGCGATCGGAGCACTGCTTGGTTCGGTGCTTCCAATCGACACAACAGGCATTGATTTTGCGATGACGGCATTGTTTGTTGTGATCATGGTGGAACAGTGGATGGAGTCAAAAAACCGTCCGAGTGTGCTGATCGGACTTGGATGCGGACTGATCTGCCTGCTGATCTTTGGCGCAGACAATTTTATTCTGCCGACCATGATCTGTATTATGCTGATCCTGCTTCCGTGCAGAAAGTTTTTGGATAAAGAAACAGAACAGAAAAAGGAGGTAGAGCATCATGCCGGTTAGTGTGGCGCGTTCACTTGTTATCATTGCAGCAGTTGCGGGAACGATCTTTTTTACAAGACTCTGCCCGTTTTTATTCTTTCCGCCGGGAAAACCGATCCCGCCGGTGATACAGTATCTTGGAAAAGTATTGCCGCCGGCAGTCATCGGAATGTTGGTGATTTATTGTTTAAAGGCGGTAAGTATCACATCCTATCCATATGGATTACCGGAGTTTATAGCGGTGGCAGTAGTGATACTGCTTCATGTCTGGAAACGAAACAACCTGCTTAGTATCGGCGTCGGGACAGTGCTTTATATGGTGCTGATACAGGCTGTATTTTAATAAAATGGAGGAATATTATGAAGAAGAAACCTTTTGTAACCAAAGAACAGCTCGAAGAGATCGTAAAAAAATATCCGACACCGTTTCATCTCTACGATGAAAAAGGAATCCGTGAAAATGCGAAGGCGGTCAAGGAAGCATTTTCCTGGAATCCCGGATTTCGTGAGTATTTTGCGGTAAAGGCAACGCCAAACCCGTACATCCTTGATATCCTAAAAGAATATGACTGCGGCTGCGACTGTGCATCCTTGACAGAACTGATGTTGGCAGACTCTCAGGGATTTGACGGAAAGCACATCATGTTTTCCTCAAACGATACACCTGCCGAGGAGTTTAAATTTGCCAATGAACTTGGTGCGATCATCAACTTAGATGATTTTACCCACATTGACTTTTTAGAGAAAACGATCGGCAAAATTCCTGAGACGATCAGCTGCCGTTATAATCCGGGCGGAGTCTTTAAGATGAGCAACGGCATCATGGATAATCCTGGTGATGCCAAATATGGTTTTACACATGAGCAGATCATCGAGGGATTTAAGATCTTAAAAGAAAAAGGCGCAAAACATTTCGGCGTACATGCATTCTTAGCGAGCAACACCGTGACAAATGAATATTACCCGAAACTGGCAAGACAGTTGTTCGAACTGGTTGTGGAACTGCGTGACAAGACCGGATGTGATATCCAGTTTATCAACCTTTCCGGCGGTGTCGGTGTGCCTTATACACCGGATCAGACACCGAACGATATCCGCGTGATCGGACAGGGGGTTAAGGAAGCTTTTGAGGAGATCTTAGTTCCGGCAGGACTTGGAAATATCTCTATTTATACAGAGATGGGACGTTTCATGTTAGCACCTTACGGCTGCCTTGTGACGAAAGCAATCCATGAGAAACACACCTATAAAGAGTATATCGGTGTGGATGCCTGTGCAGTCAACCTGATGCGTCCGGCAATTTACGGGGCATATCATCACATCACCGTTATGGGAAAAGAGGACGAGCCTTGCGACCACAAATATGATGTGACAGGTTCCCTCTGCGAGAACTGTGATAAATTTGCCATTGACCGTATGCTGCCGAAGATCGATATGGGAGATCTGCTTGTGATCCACGATGCAGGAGCACATGGTTTCTCCATGGGATATAACTATAACGGAAAACTGCGCTCCGCGGAGGTATTGTTAAAAGAGGATGGTTCCACCCAGCTGATCCGCCGTGCAGAGACACCGGATGATTACTTCAGAACTTTTGACTGCTTTGATATTTTAAAGGATATGAAGCATCCGGAGAGAAAATAAGACTTCATTCTGCAAGAGGAGTGTGTCATGTGTATTGATGAATTGAGGTTTGAAGCTGCAAAAAACAGAGTGATCGGGATAAACAGGGAGCGTCAGGGAATCGGGACGCTCTCAGAGAAAACGGTACATGCCGTTTTGAAAAATTATTATGCGCCGGATACGGATATGCACGAAATCCCAATCGAAAATTTTGTGGCGGACATTTTTACGGGGACCGAGATCATTGAGATACAGACACGCTCCTTTCAGGTTATGCGGAGAAAACTGGATGCGTTCTTAAAAATCTATCCGGTCACGATCGTCTATCCGATCCCGCATGTCAAATGGCTTTCGTGGATCGATGAGGAGAGTGGCGAGATGTCACCGAAGCGCAAGTCCCCCAAAAAAGGAAATCCGTATGTGGCATTTAAAGAATTGTATAAAATACGTCCGTTTTTAAAAAATGAAAATTTAAGATTTCGGTTTGCACTGATCGATATGGAGGAGTACCGCCTGTTAAACGGCTGGAGCAAAGATAAAAAGAAAGGCAGTGAGCGCTATGACCGGATCCCGGTGCAGTTTGTGGAGGAAGTCTGCATTGAGAGACGGGAAGATTATATGCAGTTTATCCCATTTGACCTGCCGGAACCTTTTACTACGAAAGATTTTTCAAAATCTGCAAAAATTCCGTTGTCGCTTGCACAGACTGTGCTTCTGATTCTGACGGATTTAGAAATCGTGGACAGAGTGGGAAAACAGGGGAATAGTTACCTGTATAAAGTCTGTGAGATATAAGAAAAAGGGTATCTGGATTTTAATAGTTACTCACGATCAGTCTGCGCCGGAACACGGAATCCATATGATCGAGTGTATGTCTTGCCTGGGAATAGCGGTTGCGGTTGGTATGGATGACATAAAACTGGTGTGCACCCCGGTATTTTTCGCGCAGAAAAAATGGTATCTTAATAAAACTCCGCGTAAATGGAATCTGATTTTCAATCAATAACTGTGCCGCCTGATCACTGATCCGCTCATTGGTTGTGCGGCATAACTCTATATCTTTGTCAAGATGTTTTGTATCTTTTCCTAATATAAGTGCTTTTCCCATAGTTTCTTCCCCTTTTTCAAAAAAACTATCATATACGATAACTTTTGTCAAACATACTTTTATTTTTGCAGAAATTGTGGTATGTTATTAAAGTTAGACGGAAAAGCTTGTCTTAAAGGATTAGAAAGGTAATTATAATTATGAAGAAAAAAGTAGTAGTATTAATGCTTTGTACGATGATGGCAGTCACTGCACTCGGATGCGGCGGGAAGAAGAATGATACCGCAGAGGGGACAGAGGCTGCAGAATCAGTAAACGGCACGGAAACAGCAGAAGGAACAGAAACAGTGGAATATGAGAGTCCTTCTTATGATCTGGATCCTTCCGATTATGTGACACTCTGTGATTACAGCAAGGTTCCGGTTACGATCACAGGCGATTATGATGTGGATGACCAGGATGCAAAAGATTATTTTGAGCAGATGTTTTCTTATTACGGACCGTTCTACGTTGCAGATGATACCAAAACGACCGTTGGAGATGGTGATATCGTAAACGTGGACTATGTTGGAAAATTAGACGGAGTGGCATTTGATAATGGAAGTGCCGAGGATCAGAATATCGATGTGGACAATAACTGTTCCGCAGGAAGCCAGTCAAGCTCCTTTATTGACGGCTTTACAGATGATCTGAAAGGTGCATCTGTCGGTGATGTTATTGACAGCGATGTGACATTCCCGGATAACTATGGCAATGCAGACCTTGCCGGAAAACAGGTTGTATTCACATTTACCGTCAACTCAATCCAGAAAGAGATGACACTCGATGATGTGGATGACGATTTTGCGCAGAAACAGTTTCAGGCTGACACAGTAGATGATATGTATGCACAGATTAAATCATTCCTTGAAAATCAGGCCAGCAGCAATAAGGACAGTGACACTTACACAGCAGTGCAGGAGTACCTGTTAGAAAATTGTAAAGTGGATATCCCGGAAGATTATCTGACAGCCCGTGTCAATGATTATGAGAAACAGTATGTACAGAATTACTGTGATGGGGATGCATCCAAACTTGAGGCTTACGTCAGCAGCCAGTACAACATGACACTTGATGAGGTGCGTCAGGAGTGGAAATCAGGCATGGAGAAAAATATTTCCATGGAGTTTATCACAGGTGCGATCGCAGCAAAAGAGGGCACCGAGCTTGACGAGGACGGATTTTCTTCTTATGTGCAGACTCTGATGAGCAATAACAGTCTGTCATCTGAAGACGATTTATATAAGAACTATGGCTACGGTGATGCAGCTTATGGTGAAAAATATTTAAGACAGGTCTATGTTGATAATCTTGCATTGCAGTCTGTCAAAGATAATGCGGATGTGACTGTGGAAGCTCCGGCGGAGACAGAGAGTACTGAGGGCACAGAGAGTGCAGAACCGCAGGAAGCTGTCGACGCTGCCGAGACAGAAACAGCAAATTAATCAAATAAATATCCCAAAAGAAGACCAAAGAGATGGGGATTGGAGGATTCAATTATGGATATGGTAAATGTAAGGGATTTATTCCGGAAACAGGAAGAATATGTGGATCAGACCGTGACGATCGGTGGATGGGTGCGGAGCATCCGTAATTCCAAAAATTTTGGATTTATCGTGGTGAACGACGGAACATTTTTCGAACCGGTTCAGGTCGTATATTCCAATGTTTTAGAGAACTTTGATGATGTTGAAAAGTTAAATGTCGGTGCAGCGATCATCGTGACAGGTAAGCTTGTTGCAACACCTGGAACCAAGCAGCCGTTTGAAATCCAGGCAGAGAAAATCGAGATCGAGGGTGTTTCCACACCGGATTATCCGCTGCAGAAAAAGAAACACAGTTTTGAGTATTTAAGAACGATCTCCCATTTAAGACCAAGAACAAACACGTTTGAGGCAGTTTTCCGTGTGCGTTCCCTGATTGCATATGCAATTCATAAATTTTTCCAGGAGAGAGATTTTGTTTATGTACACACACCACTGATCACAGGAAGTGACTGTGAAGGTGCGGGAGAAATGTTCCAGGTAACGACACTGGATATGAACAATCTTCCGAAAAATCCGGATGGAACGGTAGATTATACGAAGGATTTCTTTAATAAGCCGACCAATCTTACAGTAAGCGGACAGTTAAACGGTGAGACATATGCGATGGCATTTAAGAACATCTATACATTTGGCCCGACCTTCCGTGCAGAAAATTCCAACACGACCAGACATGCAGCAGAGTTCTGGATGATCGAGCCGGAGATCGCATTTGCAGATCTGGAAGATGACATGATCTTAGCCGAGAGCATGTTAAAATACATCATCAACTATGTACTTGAGAATGCACCGGAAGAGATGGCATTTTTCAACAACTTCATTGACAAAGGACTCTTAGAGCGCTTGCAGCATGTGGCAAATTCCGATTTTGCCCGCGTGACATACACAGAGGCAGTTGAGATCTTAGAGAAACACAATGACAAGTTTGAATATAAAGTTTCCTGGGGAACTGATCTTCAGACGGAGCATGAGCGTTATCTGACCGAGGAGATCTTCAAACGTCCGGTATTCGTAACCGATTACCCGAAGGAGATCAAGGCATTCTACATGAAGATGAATGATGACGGAAAGACCGTAGCAGCCGTTGACTGTCTGGTACCTGGTATCGGTGAGATCATCGGAGGAAGCCAGAGAGAGGATGATTACGATAAACTTCTTGCAAGAATCAATGAACTCGGCTTAAAAGAAGAAGATTATCAGTTTTATCTGGATCTCCGCAAATATGGTTCTGCAAGACATGCAGGATTCGGACTCGGTTTCGAGCGCTGCGTTATGTACTTGACAGGAATGTCTAACATCCGTGATGTTATTCCGTTCCCAAGAACCGTAAATAACTGCGAATTATAAAAAAGAATAGAGTTACAGAGGACTGCCGCCCGGATGAATAAGATTCTGCGGGCGGCAGTTTTTTGATATCCGAATCTTCATAGGAAAATGCGTTCTGCAAATTTGTGTAAACCTTCCAAAAACCTGCAAAAATTGAGAAAAAATGTAGCATAAATATAATTGACATAATGTATAATAAGTAGTAGTATCAAAATACAAAAGATATAGTAACAAATACTACATGTAAAAATAATAAATACTATTTTGCTAAAAGGAGGTCACATTATGTTACAGATAGGGATTCGTGAACCGGGAAGCGCCATTACACATTTTATAGCTATGATGATGGCAATATTTGCCACATCGCCGTTGTTAGTCAAGGCTGCGCTGAATGGAAATCATACAACGATTCTGGCAATGGCCGTGTTTATGGGAAGCATGGTGCTGCTTTATGGTGCAAGTACAGTGTACCATTCGCTTGTTGTCCGGGATAAAATTTTAAAGATATTCCGCAAACTCGACCATATGATGATATTTGTCCTGATTGCCGGATCTTATACGCCGGTATGTCTGATCGTACTTGGCGGGAAGTCGGGTTATACGCTGCTTGCGGCAGTTTGGGGCATTGCGGCGGCAGGAATGTTGATAAAAGTGCTCTGGATCAACTGCCCGAAGTGGTTTTCATCCTTGATCTATATCGCAATGGGATGGGTGTGTCTGTTTGTATTCCGGGAACTGTTAGCCACTCTTTCCCAGGCAGCATTTTTGTGGCTGCTTGCAGGCGGTCTGATCTATACTGTCGGCGGTGTGATCTATGCATTAAAACTGCCGGTGTTCAACGCGAAGCACAGTCAGTTTGGCTCCCATGAAGTATTTCATCTGTTTGTCATGGCTGGAAGCATCTGCCATTTTGTATTCATGTATCAGTATGTAGCGTGAAAAATAAAACGATTGCCGGATAGATTTTATGGAAAAGTTAGGTTATAATGTAACAGCAATGAAAAATGAGCAGTGACAGGCAGATGAGAAATGAAATGCCTGTATGAAGAGGAGACAGATATGAGATATACGTTGGAAAATGAAAATTTAAAAGTGGAGATTGACTCATTTGGAGCAGAGATCAAATCTGTAAAAAGAAAATCAGATAACTTTGAATATATGTGGTGTGGTGATAAAAAGTACTGGGGCAGAACATCCCCTGTATTATTTCCGTTTGTCGGTGCGCCGAAAAACAAAGAATACCGTTATGACGGAAAAACTTATACGATGGGACAGCACGGATTTGCAAGAGATATGGAGTTTACATTAGAGGCACAGACGGAAGAGAACATCTCATTTGTACTGACCGATACTGCGGAAACCTGTGAAAAATATCCATTTCATTTTGCACTGCACATTGGTTATGAATTGTGCAAAAACGAGGTAAAAGTAAACTGGACTGTGGAAAACACCGACACAAAAGAATTATATTTTTCCATCGGTGCACATCCGGCATTCAACTGCCCGGTTCACGGAGAGGAAAATAAAACCGGATATGGTCTCAAATTTGGCGGACTGGCAGATACTATTCATCATCATGGAAACACACCGGACGGTATGGCGGTGATGGAGGATAAAGTCCTGGCACTGAAAGATGGCTGTGTGACATTTACGGAAGGATTCTTTGATGAGTGCACTTACATGGTCGAAGGAAAACAGACCGGAGAGGTTTCCCTGCTTGACCGTGAAGGCATCCCGTATGTAACCGTAAAATTTGACACTCCACTATTTGCAGTATGGTCACCGGAAGGAAAAAATGCACCTTTCGTCTGCATTGAACCATGGTACGGAAGATGCGATGCCACAGATTTTACCGGCACATTGCAGCAGCGCGACTACGAAAACATGCTGCCGCAGGGCGGAACATTCAAGGCAGCTTATAGTATTGCATATCTGTAAGATAGAGTCAGCAAAAGGTGGATCATAAAAATAAAAAACGCAAAAGCATGTAAAAAAAGCATAGCTTTTGCGTTTTTTTCATATAGTGAAACAGAATCGAAAACCTGTGGAGTGGTCAATGAATATACAGTCAAAAATGAAAACAAGAGATGCAAAAAACAATCCGGTCACTGCGGTATTGGTGTCCGTGCTGGTCATGTTCCTTTTAAGCTGCCTGTTCCTGTTACTGTTGGCTGCACTGTTATATAAGTTTGATCTGAGTGAATCGGCAGTAAAGGTGGGAATCGTTGTCATTTATATCGTCTCCGGAGTGATCGGTGGATTTTTCATGGGAAAGATCATGAAAACACAGAAATTTTTATGGGGATTTGCAGCGGGAGCCATTTATTTTTGCATTTTATTCCTGATATCAGTGTTGGTTAAACAGGGAGTCTCCATGGAACTGCCGAAAGTGGCGACAACATTTATTCTATGTGCGGTATCCGGGATGGCGGGCGGAATGATAAGTTAGTGGTTACTGTCAGTGTGCCAATTAGCATATAGACAGGACTTGCGCAGAATATCAGCGGCGTGCTATACTCAAAGAAAATGTGCATGAATGAAAAAAATTATCAATGTTTCATGCAGAAAAAGATACGCACGAGGAGGAAGACATGGAAAGACAGAAGAGACAGGGAGCAGAGTACGAGTTTTACGGAAAACTCCCGCTGAAAAAGGCAATCCCGCTGGGATTACAGCATGTGCTGGCAATGTTTGTGGGAAACCTGACACCGATCCTGATCATCTCAGGGGCATGTGGTATTGCAGGTGAGGAGTTCGGCAGTCTGCAGGTCGATCTGCTGCAGAATGCGATGTTGATCGCCGGGATCGTGACACTGATCCAGTTATTTGCGATCGGACCGGTTGGTGGAAAGGTACCAATCATCATGGGAACGAGTTCCGGATTTATCGGTGTGTTTAACAGTGTGGTTCAGGTAATGGGAGGAGGAATCCTTGCATATGGAGCCATTATGTGTGCATCCGTCATTGGTGGTCTGTTTGAGGGAATCCTTGGATTTCTGTTAAAGCCGCTCCGCAGATTTTTCCCTGCGGTTGTAACGGGAACCGTTGTACTGTCGATCGGATTGTCACTGATCGCGGTCGGCGTCAATTCTTTTGGCGGCGGCAATACGGCAAACGACTTTGGTTCAGTAGAAAATTTACTGCTCGGAGCAGCTGTTTTACTGATCATTGTAGCAGTGAAACACTGGATGAAAGGTATGGCGAGTGCATCATCGATCCTGATCGGTATTGTGGCAGGCTATATCATTGCTGCGATCATGGGACTGGTACTGCCGACAACAGCAGTCAATGCGGATGGTGTGGAATACACAAAAGCCTGGGTGTTAAACTGGGATAAGGTTGCAAATGCAGCCTGGTTTTCCGTTCCGAAATTAATGCCGGTCAAACTGGTATTTGACTGGAGAGCAATCATTCCGGTTCTGATCATGTTTGTTGTTACCGCGGTTGAAACAGTCGGAGATATCTCCGGTGTTATGGAAGGTGGAATGGGCAGAGAAGCTACCGACAAAGAACTTTCCGGCGGTGTCATCTGTGATGGAATTGGTTCTTCGCTTGCAGCACTTTTTGGTGTTCTGCCGAATACTTCTTTCAGTCAGAATGTAGGACTTGTCACAATGACGAAAATCGTAAACCGTATGGCGCTTGCATCCGGAGCCGTATTCCTGATTTTATGTGGTTTATTCCCGAAACTTGCAGCACTGATTTCAATCATGCCGCAGAGTGTACTTGGAGGAGCTGCCGTTATGATGTTTTCATCCATCGTGATCAGCGGAATCCAGCTTATTACCAAAGAACCGATGACGATGCGCAATATCACGATCGTCTCCGTCGCATTGGGACTTGGCTATGGAATCGGATCCAGCAGCGGCATCCTTGCACATCTGCCGCAGGGCATCCAGCTGATCTTTGGCGGTTCCGGTATTGTTCCGGCAGCCATTGTGGCGATCATCTTTAATATTATCCTGCCGAAGGATGCGGAATAAAAAAAACTTCCCATATGAAAAAAGTTATGTTATACTGTATAAGTTAACAGAACTCCGCGCGAAAGCGAATAAATACATAGTATTACGGGGAGCGGGCAAATGGCGTATCCCATGTGTGCGGAAATTACAAAAAAGGAGAGAAGCATCATGAAACATGTAAAGACATTAAATACCAAGAGATTACAGAACACAATCAAAAAAGGCGGCTGCGGCGAGTGCCAGACATCCTGCCAGTCTGCATGCAAAACATCCTGTACAGTAGGAAACCAGAGCTGCGAGCACAAATAAGATTTGAGCTGGTACAGCCGGGCATGCATAGCATGGTAAAAATTGTGCATATGAGTGCCGGATATGCCATCATGGCATCATACAAAATGACTGTGTGATACAACGATGAAAATCATACGGTCGTATATAAGTGAAATCTGCAAACGACCGTTCGCATAGCGTGCGGTCATTTGTACGTTTTATCGGCAACATTAAAATGCCGTAATACTTGAAAAAAATATATTGATTTGCAGAAAACTTTAAATGTTTTGCTGTAAAATCAGATAGAAAGAGAGGAAATATTATAGTGGTTCATCAGTATAAGAACAACGGCTATGATATTGTTTTAGATGTAAACAGCGGAGCGATTCATGTGGTGGATGACGTGACTTATGATGTCATTGAGATGATCGATCAGAGCCAGCCGGAATCGTATGCAAGGGATGAGATCGTATCTGCACTGTCCGGAAAATACGGCAAAGAGGAAGTGGAGGAAGCAATCGATGAAGTCCAGACATTGATCGATGAGGAGTCACTTTTTACAAAGGACACTTACGAAAACTATATCATGGATTTCAAAAAACGCCCGACGGTTGTCAAGGCACTCTGCCTGCATATAGCACATGACTGCAACCTGGCATGTCAGTACTGCTTTGCTGAGGAGGGAGAGTACCATGGAAGAAGGGCACTGATGTCCTTTGAAGTTGGAAAGAAAGCACTGGATTTCTTAATTGCCAATTCAGGTAACAGACGAAATCTTGAGGTGGATTTCTTTGGCGGCGAGCCGCTTATGAACTGGCAGGTCGTAAAAGACTTAGTTGCCTATGGAAGAGAGCAGGAAAAGCTGCATGACAAGAATTTCCGTTTTACACTGACCACAAATGGTGTGCTTTTAAATGATGAGATCATGGAATTCTGTAATAAAGAGATGGCAAATGTGGTCTTAAGTATCGATGGAAGAAAGGAAGTTCATGATAAGATGCGTCCGTTCCGCAAAGGGGCAGGAAGTTATGATCTGATCGTTCCAAAGTTCCAGAAATTTGCAGAGAGCAGACATCAGGACAAATATTATGTGCGTGGTACATTCACACACTACAATCCTGATTTTGCAGCAGATGTACTTCATCTTGCGGATCTTGGTTTCAAACAGATCTCCGTGGAGCCGGTAGTTGCAGAACCGAGTGAACCGTATGCGATCACAGAGGAAGATCTTCCACAGCTGTTTGAGGAATATGACAAACTTGCAGCGGAGATGGTAAGACGTCACAAAGAGGGAGATGATTTTAATTTCTTCCATTTTATGATCGATCTTGAGGGCGGTCCATGTGTGGCAAAACGTCTGTCCGGCTGTGGTTCAGGAACCGAGTACCTTGCAGTGACACCATGGGGAGATTTTTATCCATGTCACCAGTTTGTCGGCAATGAAAAGTTTTTACTTGGCAATGTGGATGAAGGTATAAAAAATACAGAGATCCGTGATGAGTTTAAGTGCTGTAATGTCTATGCAAAAGAAAAATGCAGAAAATGTTTCGCAAGATTCTACTGCAGCGGCGGATGTGCAGCAAATGCGTATAATTTCAGCGGTGACATCTGTGGGGCATATGATATCGGATGTGAATTGCAGAAAAAACGTATTGAGTGCGCGATCATGATCAAGGCTGCCGAGGCCGATTGTGAATAAATAAGAAACAGGAAGGAAAAAGAAAATGAAAAAGAGTAAAGCAGCAGTCATATTAGTTGCGATTCTCGCTGCATTTGCGGGACTTGCCTATTATGCATCTATTATTCTTTCATCGACCGGTATTGGGGAAGAAATGAGTATTCCGCTTGGACTTGATCTGTCCGGTGGTGTATCGATCACCTATCAGGTCATGGATGAAAATCCGAGTGCAGAGGATATGAGTGATACGATTTACAAACTCCAGAAGCGTGTGGAAAGTTACAGTACAGAGGCATCCGTATATCAGGTTGGAGATGATCGTATCGCCGTTGAGATCCCGGGTGTTACGGACGCAAGCAAGATTTTGGAAGAACTTGGTAATCCGGGTTCCTTAGAGTTCCAGCTTTCAGATGGTACCGTATTTATGACGGGTGACCAGGTGGCAGATGCACAGGCTGCAACAACCACAGATCAGTATGGAAACAAGCAGTATGTGGTACAGCTTACACTGACAGATGAGGGAGCAAAGACTTTCGGAGAAGTTACTTCTGAAAACGTCGGAAAAGCACTTCCAATCGTATACGATGGAGAAGTTATCAGTTATCCGACTGTTCAGGAGGCAATTACCGGAGGTACTGCACAGATTTCCGGTCAGAGCACCTTTGAAGAGGCACAGACTTTAGCAACACAGATCAGAATCGGTTCTCTTTCCCTGCAGTTATCAGAGTTAGAGTCCAGTGTGGTAGGAGCACAGCTTGGAAGCCAGGCAATCTCCTCCAGTTTAAAAGCGGCAGCAATCGGTCTTGTGATCGTAATGGTATTTATGATCATTGTATATGCAGTTCCGGGTGTCGCAGCAGCTTTAGCACTTGCAATTTATACAGCACTTGTGATTGCAACTTTATACTTATTCGAGATCACATTAACATTACCTGGTATTGCCGGTATTATCTTAAGTATTGGTATGGCAGTGGATGCGAACGTTATCATCTTTGCACGTATCCGTGAAGAAATTGCATCAGGAAAATCCGTGATTACTGCAATGAAGAATGGTTTCCACAAAGCGATGTCTGCAATCTTAGATGGTAATATCACAACATTGATTGCAGCGATTGTTCTTATGGGATTAGGTTCCGGTACTGTAAAAGGATTTGCATATACACTGATGATCGGTATTATCCTTTCCATGTTTACAGCACTTGTTGTCACAAGATGGATCCTTTATTCTTTCTACTGGTTAGGAATGAGAGATGAAAAATTCTACGGACGTGCAAAAGAGAGAAAGACGATCAATTTCCTGCAGAAGAGATATGTATTCTTTGCAATTTCTATTGCAGTTATAGCTGCCGGATTTATCGGTATGGGAGTACATAAGGCATCTGGTCAGAATTCCCTGAATTATGGACTTGATTTTATGGGAGGAACTTCCACTACCGCTGATTTTGGCGAAGAATATACGATCGAAGATATTGAAAATAAGATTATCCCGGTTGTAAAAGAAGTAACTGGAGACAGCAATATTCAGGCAAACAAAGTAGAGGGAACAACTCAGATTACGATCAAGACACGTACTTTATCCAAAGAAGAGCGTGATGATCTGAATAATAAGCTGGCAGACAGTTTTGATGTAGATGAATCTGCCATTACATTCCAGAGTATCAGTTCCACGATCAGTGGTGAGATGCGTGCGGATGCAGTCAAGGCGGTTATTATCTCCACAATCTGTATGCTGATCTATATCTGGTTCCGTTTTAAAGATATCCGTTTCGGTGCCAGTGCGATCATTGCCCTGATCCACGACGTACTGGTTGTACTTACCGTATATGCGCTGATGCGTATTTCAGTCGGCAATACATTTATCGCATGTATGCTGACGATCATTGGTTATTCTGTCAACGATACGATCGTTATCTTTGACCGTATCCGTGAGAACCTTGCATTAAAGCATGGTAAACAGACAAGGGAAGATCTGATGGAAGTAGCAAACCGAAGCCTGACACAGACCTTATCACGAAGCATCAACACATCCATAACAACATTTATTATGGTATTTATGCTGTTCCTTCTTGGTGTAGCAAGTATTCGTGAATTTGCACTGCCGCTGATGGCAGGTATGATCTGCGGTGCATATTCATCTATCTGCATTGCAACCGAGTTGTGGTATGTGATGAAAGTTCATCTTGGTAAAAATAAAATAACAGAATAAGATCTGTTGAAGAAAAGTGAAAGTCCTGGCAGTTATTTGCCGGGACTTTTAAGATTCATAGGAAATTACGTCCTATGAATCTTAAAGCCCTCCGGGCGGGGTCACACTGCGTCGGAGATGAATTATGTCGCGGAGGCGACACCGCCGCAGGCGGTGAATCCTGTAGGACAGGATTCTTCTATTTTAGAAAAAAGGAGAAACATATGGATACGATCGCAGCTTATCTGATCTTTTTAAATCTGGTGGGCTTCCTTATTATGGGAGAGGATAAAAGAAGGGCGAAAATGCATCGATGGCGGATCTCAGAAAGAATGCTTTTTTTAGTCAGCATTTTAGGCGGCAGTATCGGAACGTGGGCGGGAATGTATGTGTTCCGCCACAAGACGAGACACTGGTATTTTGTTATAGGAATGCCGCTGATCCTCATTTTACAGATCGCAGGTGCCATCTGGCTTTATCGTCAGGGCTTATATCATTTATAATAATTTGATATAACTATTCTGGCTTTTGGAATTGCCAAAAAAAGGGAAGTCATATATAATGATAAACAAAGTAAAAGACAAGTGTTTTTCGTATAAAGACACATTGATCAAACAGCAAAGAAAGGGAGAATTACGGATTATGTATACACTGGAAGATATTCAGGCAGTTGATATGGAAGTGGCAAATGCCATCACCGATGAATTTGAACGTCAGAACAGCCATATTGAGCTGATTGCATCCGAAAACTGGGTAAGCAAGGCAGTGATGTCGGCGATGGGCAGCGTTCTTACAAATAAATATGCAGAAGGTTATCCGGGGAAAAGATATTACGGCGGATGTGAGTGTGTGGATGTTGTAGAGGAACTTGCAAGAGAGCGTGCGAAAGAGCTGTTTGGCTGTGAGTATGCGAACGTACAGCCACATTCAGGTGCACAGGCGAATATGGCTGTACAGTTTGCCATCTTAAAACCGGGTGACACGGTCATGGGAATGAACTTAGATCACGGTGGACATTTGACACACGGAAGCCCTGTAAACTTTTCCGGTACTTATTTTCACATTGTACCTTACGGTGTCAATGACGAGGGATTTATTGATTATGACAAAGTAGAAGAGATCGCGATGGAGTGCAAGCCGAAGATGATCATCGCAGGTGCAAGTGCTTATGCGAGAACCATTGATTTCAAGAGATTCCGTGAGATCGCAGATGCATGCGGAGCAGTTCTGATGGTCGATATGGCACATATCGCAGGACTTGTCGCTGCAGGACTTCATCCAAGCCCAATCCCGTATGCACACGTTGTCACAACCACAACACACAAGACACTGCGTGGACCGCGTGGAGGCATGATCTTATCCAGTCAGGAAATCGCAGACAAATATAACTTTAACAAAGCTATTTTCCCTGGAATCCAGGGCGGACCTTTGATGCATGTGATCGCAGCGAAAGCAGTCTGCTTTAAGGAGGCACTTCAGCCGGAGTTTAAAGTATACCAGCAGAATATCATTGACAATGCACAGGCACTCTGCAAGGGACTGTTAAGCCGTGATATTAAAATCGTATCCGGCGGTACAGACAATCACCTGATGCTTGTTGATCTGACAAATTATGATCAGACCGGAAAGGCAGTGGAGAAACTTCTCGATTCTGTCAATATCACCTGCAACAAGAATACGATCCCGAACGATCCGAAATCCCCGTTCGTAACAAGCGGTGTACGTCTTGGAACACCGGCAGTTACTTCCCGTGGACTAAACACAGAGGATATGGATCAGATTGCAGAGGCAATCGCCATGATGATCAAGGAGGGTGAACCGGCAGCTGATAAAGCGCGTGCAATCGTAAAATCGCTGACAGAGAAATATCCGCTGGAGAGATAAAAGAGAATAGAATATAATTTAATAATGAATAAAAAATGAGGAACCTGTTTCGTGACAGGTTCCTCGTTTTTTGTGCTTTTTGAGTTTGTTATTTTACATCATCTGCAATACGGTACAGTGTGTACGAGGTAGAAATCGTATTTTTATTTTTATCGAGATATGTGATTTTCACGATTGTCGGTGCCATAATATCACCATCACGGCTGTATGACTCATAAGAGTAAGTACCATATGCGTAAGAGTAGTCATGTCCGTAATAGTATCCATAATGTCCTAACTGGATACTCTTTCCATTTTTTACCTTTTTTGTTATCTCGGAGTTTGAATAAGTGGTTGAATAGGAAGAATTTGTTTTTGCAACTGGCTTGCTGTAAGTAGAGTATTCGATCTTCTTTAATTTATAACCCTTGTTCATTTTGACATTGACTTTGACAGAATTTTTATTGTAGACTGCCTTTGCGTAATCATATTCTTTGTTGTTAAAAGTTACACTCTTAAAAGGACTATTGTTAGAGAATGTCGGCTCGGTTACATTGACTTTGACAGTAAATTTTTTAATCTTTTTATTCTGTGCATTATATACATCAAAAGATACTGTGTATTTACCGGTTTTCTTGGCATAGACACCAACGTATCCGGAATTACTGGAGCTGGAAAGTGAAAGTCTTGTTACTTTGGCTTTCAGGTTTTTGCTCGATGTTTTGATATTTTTGATGTTTTTTCCGTTTGTACCGAGCTGTACGGAGATAGCCGAATCATTGACCATCGGATAATTTTTGTAATAAGAAACATCTACAGCCTTTGGGGCGCTTGGACCTGTTGCAGCAGATACCGGCGCAGAAGGGATCAGTAATAATCCGGCGCACAGGCAAAGTGTAAGAACAGCGCAAGTAATTTGCTTAAATAATTTCATATCAGATATCCTCCTGTTGGATTATTTTGCAAGACGGGAAATGGAATAAATACTCTCACATTCCTGCTTGGTATATTTGTCGATATAAGTAATAGTGATCTTGGTACGCGCAGCAAGTGAGGTAGAATAGTTTCTGCCGCTGGAATATGAATTATCAAATATATATGCGTACTCGCCAAGCTTTAAGGTGCTGTTGTTTTTCATTGTTTTTACAACTTCTTTACCTGCCTTATTGTAAGTGGTGACAGTGATTTTTTTCAGCGTGTAACCTTTGTTCATTTTAACAGATAATTTGCCGGATTTTTTGCTCGTAAGGGCATAATTAACTTCTTTACCTGCAAATTTGACAGATTTGACTGGCAGGTCATTTTTTACATATACTGTTACTTTACCCGAAGAAAGTTTGTTTCCTGATTTATCGCAGATATTATAGGTGACTTTGTATTTACCGGTTTTTTTGGCATAGAGGCCGATAGACGCAAAGGTATCCGTGTATGTATCGTCTGAACTGGTAGTATAATAGTGGGTGTTTTTTGCAATCAGATTTTTACTGCTGGTTTTGATGTTTTTGATATAACATACTTTGGCTTTTGGCAGATTGACATAGATTGCAGAACTGTCGAAAGAATTACTGGACATGCGAAGTACAGTGGTGGTCGGTTTGTTCCTGACGGCTGCGGATACCGTTGACTGCGGCTGCAGTAAAAGCATCCCGGCACAGAGACAGAAAGCTAAAAATAAGCTGACTGTTCGTTTGAAAATTTTCATAAGTGAATCCTCCTTGTTTATAAATATTTTATAGATGTTACAAAAACATTACAATATGAAGGGAAATTTTATACAATCATAAATTAAAAAATAAATAAGGGAATTTTAAGAAAATTTATAGCATTATATCAGGTAATTTTGATATGCCCAAACTTGTATTTTATGTCAGGTTATTTTATAATTGCATACAATAGATTGTGTATTTTATGAGCGGGGGGAGAGAAGAAAAAACAGAAACCCAGCCTGCCTGTAAAATATGCAGAAACGAGGAATATATGAAAAAACAGAGTAAAGGAGTTCCGACAAACCGTGATATCCGTTGGGACAGACTTGATAATACAGCACACCTTTTTCCGGTCATTGCCGGGGAGAGCATGAGCAATGTGTACAGGATCAGTGTTACACTGAAAGAGGAGATCAATCCGGAATTACTGCAGAGGGCACTTGATATGGTGCTTCCGAAGTTTGACGGGTTTAACTTAAGACTGCGGCAGGGGGTGTTCTGGTATTATTTTGAGGAAAACGGAAAAGCGGCGCCAAAGGTTCGCATGGAGAACAATTTTCCATGCAGATATATCCAGCAGAATAAAAACCGCAGTTATATGTTCCGTGTGACCTATTATAAATGCAGGATCAATCTGGAAGTATTCCATGTTTTGACGGATGGAATGGGAGGAATTAATTTCTTAAAAGAGCTGACTTACCAGTATCTGCGTCTGGCACATAAAGACCTGCAGGAAAAACTGGGAGATTCATTAAGTGTTGATACGTCTTTGAACCGGGAAGACAGTTTCTTAAAAAATTACAAAAAAAGTTCCGCAAAAGGATACCAGACAAAAAAGGCATATCTGATCCGTGGAGAAAAGTTAAGACCGGGCGAGTTCGGCGTGATGCACGGTTATATGAAAATACCGGAGTTGAAAAGGGTCTGTCATGCGATGGGAATCAGTATCAACGAATATCTGGTAAGTGTGTACATCTGGAGCGTTTATACAGAATGTCTGCACGGCATGCCGTCAAAGTGTCCGATCCGTGTTGCGGTGCCGGTTAATCTGCGGCCGTATTTTAATTCTATTACCACGAAAAACTTTTTTGTCATGGTGTCCGCAGAATTTCATCCGACCAAAGAGACCTATACGTTTGCAGAGGTGGCTGCAATCGTGAAGGAAAGCCTGCGAAGCCAGATCAACCGGGAAAATCTTGAAAAGCTGTTTTCCTATAACGTTTCCAATGAAAAACTGCTGATTGCAAGAGTTGTGCCGCTTTTCCTGAAAAACCTTGCAATGAAGTATGTATATACAACTTCTGCACTTGCCAATACTGCGACGATCACAAATATCGGCAATATTTCCGTGACAGAAGAGTACCGCCCTTATGTGGAAATGTTTCATGCATTTCTTGCCATGTCAAAGGGGCAGCATCTGAAAGGAACGATCTGCTCTTACGGGGATACACTTGTATTCAGTTTCAGTTATGATCTTGTCGATGCGTCTGTGCAGCGTGGATTTTTCCGGAAAATAGCCTCGGACGGGATTGCGGTAGAAATAAAGAGTAATGGAGTAAATTATGAGTAAATGCAGAAATTGTAATGTGGAGATATCAGATGAAACAGAGCGCTGTCCACTCTGCGGATCCGTGTTAGAATACACAGGTGAAGTGGAGAATATGTACCCGGATGTGAGAGTGCACACCCGGAAAATGACAATGATCAGTAAAATCTATCTGTTTTGTGCACTTTTGGTTGAGGTGCTGCTCATTTATATCAATGTGGTCACCGAGTCACAGATTGCATGGAGTGCGATCACGGGGCTTGGATTCTTTTACGGATATATGCTGATCCGTTTTGCAATTCTTGGAAAGACAGGTTACCGCGCCAAAATCACGGTACTCACGCTGATGGCGATACTGATCGTGATCGCAATCGATTTTCTGGTCGGCTACCGCGGATGGTCTGTCAATTATGCATTGCCGTCGGCGATCATTTTAGTCGATGTTGGTATTATCATCTGTATGATCGTAAACCGCAGAAACTGGCAGAGCTATATGATGTGGCAGATTTTTATGATTTTATGCAGCATTGTTCCGGTAATACTGATTTTTACCGGTATCGTGACGGCACAGCTTTTTGCACTGATCGCATTTGCGTTTTCCCTGTTTCTGTTTCTTGGAACACTGATCATCGGAGACCGCAGGGCAAGGGTGGAACTGAAACGAAGATTTCATGTCCGCTGAGTTATATTTAGAATAAAAAGAACAGGAGCAATCGGATGAGAGAGAGCGAAGCGAGTATCAGGGGAAGAGTCATGAGGGACCTGATCGCCCATGTGACAAATGATCACCTGATTGGGAAAAAGATAAAAAATGGAGAACTGAGGAAAAAAATCGGGGATTCGGAGCCGCCGTGGAAATGTCCGGACTGTTTTTCATTAGATGTGATCGAGATGGATAATTTCTCCATGGAGTATTTACAGGCAAAAGAAAATCCGAATACGGAAAAAGTAATCTTACAGCTTCACGGAGGCGGATATGTCGGAGCGATGCGGAATGCATACCGTATGTTTGCCGGACTTTACTGTGAAGTCAGCCATGGAATGAGTGTTCTGACACCCGATTACCGTGTGGCACCGGAACATCCGTATCCGGCGGCTTTAGAAGATGCCTATGCCGCATACTGTTATCTGTTGGAACAGGGGTGGTTTTCCGAGCAGATCATCATCGCAGGAGATTCCGCAGGAGGCGGTCTTGCGATGGCATTATGCCATTATCTGAAAGATCACGGAAAGCAGCTTCCGTGTGGGATCGTAGCCATGTCACCGTGGACAGACCTTGCGGCGAGCGGGGAATCTTACGAGACAAACTTTGAGCGCGACCCGTTATTTGGAAAAACAAGGGACAGCCTTATTTATAATAAAGATTATATTGGGGATAACGATCCGTATAATGCTTATATTTCGCCTTTATATGGGGATTTCAGGGGATTTCCGCCGATGCTGATACAGGTCGGTTCCTATGAGATGCTGCTCTCGGATTCTGTGGATGTGGCTGCAAAAGCCAGAGAACAGGGAGTAAAAGTAAGAATCAGTATTTATGAAGGAATGTTCCACATCTTTCAGATGGCAGCAAAAATGCTGCCGGAATCTAAAAGAGCGTGGGTTGAGATCGGTAAATTTATTGATGTTTTGCTAAATGACTGACATCCATATAGACAGGGATACCGTTTTCGTATTTTACCGGAACTTCACCGAGTATGAGAGGTGAAAGGTAATCGATCAGTGGCTGTGTGACATCATTGCCTGCATCATTGATCCATTCTCTCGGAATTGATTTTGCCTCGTTTGCAATGTGGCGGATCTCGGCATGCTCATAGGCGATTTCGTACGGAGAATCAGAGATACGGCGTATTGTTACCATGGAAGCGGTAACACCTTCCTCGGAGAGAGCAACCGCTTTCTGACCGAGAGTAAAAGCCTCATCAAGATCAGTCTTTGAAGCAAGGTGTGCAGCGCAGCGCTGTAATACGTTGACTTCCACGGAACGGACTTTAACGCCTAGTTTTTCTTTGACTAAAAATTCAAGTGTTTTTCCGGCTCCGCTTAACTGGCTGTGACCAAAGGTGTCAACAGAACTTTCGGAAGCACTGATATAGTTGCCGGAAGCATCGCGGATACCTTCGGATACGGCAACGATCACGTTATTGCGCTCGAAAAGCATACGCTTTACATCCAGTAAAAAGTCCTCTTTGTCAAATGGAACCTCCGGGAGATAGATCAGATGTGGTGCTGTATTATAACCGTTTCTTGCCAGTGCAGAAGCAGCGGTCAGCCATCCGGCATCACGTCCCATGATTTCCACGATCGTCACACTTTTGACTGCATAGATAAATGTGTCATGTGCGATTTCTAAAAGAGAAGATGCGATATATTTTGCGGCAGAACCGAATCCTGGTGTATGGTCTGTCTCACAGAGATCATTGTCGATGGTCTTTGGAATACCGACAATACGCACAGGACTGCCGATTTTTTTGCCATATTCGGAGAGCTTTAAGACGGTGTCCATGGAATCGTTGCCGCCGATATAAAAGAAAGCATCAATATGGTAAGTTTCAAACTGTTTGAAAATGAATACATAGGAAGAATCATCATCTAAATAATTTGGCAGTTTGTAACGGCAGGAGCCAAGATACATTGCCGGAGTGACCTTTAAGCGGTCGAGATATTCCGAATTCTGCTGCATTAATTCAGAAAGATTCGTCAGATCGTTGTTTAAAATACCTGTGATTCCGTTTAAGGAACCATAAACCGTGTCATACATGTCAGAACGCATTACACCGTCGATCACACCGGCAAGGCTGGCATTGATCGCAACAGTAGGGCCGCCTGACTGTGCTACCATACAGTTTTTTGGACTCATAAGAAAACTCCTTTGTGTTTGATCTTCTTTTTGCAATGTCTATCATACAAAAAAAGGCACGGTTGCGCAATCATTAAATTAAATAGAAAGAGTGATGGTATACCATGAAAATATGTACATTGTGTCCTAGAATGTGCGCTGTGGACCGAAAATCCGGTGAGCGCGGCATCTGCGGACAGACCACAGAGATTAAGGTGGCGCGTGCGGCACTGCACTTCTGGGAAGAACCCTGTATTTCCGGGGAGATGGGTTCCGGTGCGGTCTTTTTTTCCGGCTGTGCACTGCACTGTGTGTTCTGCCAGAATGAAAATATTGCAAATGGCACGGCTGGTAAGGTGATAAGTACGGAGCGGCTTGGCGAAATTTTTCTGGAACTCCAGGAAAAGGGTGCAAATAATATCAACCTTGTGACACCGGGGCAGTTTGTACCACAGATCATAAAAGCGGTAGAGCTTGCAAGAAATCAGAATTTAAAGATACCCATCGTTTATAACACCAGCAGCTATGAAAATGTGGATACGATCCGTTCTTTAGAAGGAATTGTGGATATCTATCTTCCGGATTTTAAGTATTTTGATACCGCTTTGAGTGCAAAATATTCCCATGCGCCGGATTACCCTGCTGTGGCTAAGGCGGTGATAGCGGAGATGGTGCGTCAGACGGGTGCGGCAGTTTTTGAAAACGGGGAGGATTCCCTGATGAAGCGTGGTACGATCGTGCGCCATCTGATCCTGCCGGGGTGCACGAAAGATTCCAAAGCAGTTTTGAAATATCTGCATGAAACCTATGAGAATCAAATATATATCAGTATCATGCACCAGTTTACACCGCTCTCTAACGTGAAAAAATATCCGGAATTAAACCGTAAGATCACGGATCGGGAATATGATGAGGTTATTGATTTTGCAATCGATATAGGGATTGAAAACGGTTTTATCCAGGAGGGGGAGACGGCGGAGGAGAGTTTTATTCCGGAATTTGACAATGAGGGAGTTTGAGGTTGACGCATTTTCGAATATCTCATATAATTCCATAGTAATGATGGCAATAGAGGGAGTGTGAAACGAATGAAGAGAAAAGTAAGATTCATAGCTGCACTTTTCTGCATGGGATGTCTTGCGACAGAACCTGCGGCAGACATAAAGGCTGCCGGAATCCAGGTGGCTGCTGCACAGACAACACTTTCCGCAGATAATTCGCTGGAAGTGTTATCACTTTCTGCGGGAACATTATCCCCGGACTTTACAGGAAAGACAGTACAATATACAGCTACCGTACCGAATGATGTCACAAGCGTTACAGTGACGGCAACACCGGTTAATGAATTTGCGACGGTGCAGTCGATCACAGGAAATGACAATCTGCAGGTCGGTACAAATACGATAAAAGTAGTCGTGAAGGCGCAGAACGGAGCACTCGCCCAGTATACGATCACACTGACCAGAGAAGATGGACAGACAGCAGACGGAACAGTGGATCAGCCGGCGGATGGAACAGACGGTCAGACAACAGACCAGCCGGCGGATGGAACAGATGGACAGGCAGCAGACCAGAACGCAGAGTTTGAAACAGAAGAAGCGGAAGATGTTTCTAATATGGAATATCTCCAGCAGGAATACAATGATCTCTCTGAACAATATGCAAAAGAAAAGTCTTTTTCCAGAAATATGATGGGAATTATGGCTTTTGTGATCGCAGTACTTGTCGTTATTATTATCAATCTTCTATTGAGAGGACGTAAGAGTGACGACTGGGATGAGGAAGAGGATGACTGGGACTGGAAGTCCGAAAAACAGGGAAAGGATCAGGACGCAGAAGATGATACTGATCTGGAAGAAGATGATAATATAGAAGAGAATCCTGGCGTGGAAGTAGATGATCCGGAAGACGCTGACTGGGAGGAGGAAGAAACACAGAGAAAAGGATTTTTCCACAGAAAACCAAAAGAAAAAGTGGAAGAAGAGCCGGATGATGTGGAAGAAAACGATACAGAGAACGAAGTCGGCGTATCAAAGATCCATAAAGTGCGTGCGGGATTGTTTGGACGTGGCATGTCTGACGATCTTGACGATGAAGACTGGGAAGAGGACGAAGATTTCCTGCCGGTAGAAAGAAAAAAACCGGAAGAAAAACAGCGTCCGGAGAGAAAAGAAAAACCGGAGGAGAAACAAAGGCCGGAGAGAAAAGAAAAACCGGAGGAAAAACAGCGCACGGAGAGAAAAGAAAAACCGGAGGAGAAACAAAGGCCGGAGAGAAAAGAAAAGCCGGAGCGGAAACATACTCCGGAGAAAAAACACATTCCGAGAGAAGAAGAGGAAGAAGATGATTTAGAGATCATCGATTTAAATGATTTATAAATAGAAAAAGAATGGAGAAACTATGCAGATACGATATACATCAAAAGCAAAAAAAGCAATCGATCAGGCTTCAAAGATGTCGAAATCACTGCATCATCATTATATCGGAACGGAGCATATCCTGATCGGACTTTTAAAAGAAGGAACGGGCGTCGCTGCGCAGGTATTAAATGATAATGGAGTAGAACTTGACAAAGTCATGCAGCTGATCGAGGAACTCATTGCACCGGATGCACAGGTGCTGACGGCAGAGGCTAAGGAATATTCGCCGAGGGCACTGCAGGTGTTAGAAGGGGCAGCAAGGGAGGCAGCGCGTTTTCATGCAGAGGAGATCGGGACGGAGCATATCCTGATCGCGATGATGAAAGAGACAGAGTGTGTTGCATCCCGCCTTTTAAATACCTTAGCGGTCAATATCCAGAAAATGTATGTGGATATCCTGATCGCAATGGGAGAAGATGCGAGCCTGTACAAAGAAGATTTCATGAATGGTAAGCCGGTGAAAAAAACAGCATCGGATACACCGGTATTAAATCAATACTCCAGAGATCTGACTGCATTGGCGGCTGAGGGAGTATTAGATCCGTTAGTCGGCAGACAGGAAGAGATCGGCCGTGTGATCCAGATCTTAAGCAGAAGGACAAAGAATAACCCATGTCTGATCGGTGAACCGGGCGTTGGAAAGACTGCGATCGTTGAGGGAATTGCGGAGCGTATTACAACCGGAATGGTTCCGGATACCGTTGCGGGAAAGCGGGTGGTATCTTTGGATATGTCCGGAATCGTGGCAGGCTCAAAATATCGCGGTGAGTTTGAGGAGCGCATTAAAAAGGTACTTCAGGAAGTACGGGCAGCCGGCAATATCCTGCTCTTCATCGATGAACTGCATACAATCATCGGAGCGGGTGGAGCGGAAGGAGCAATCGATGCTTCCAATATATTAAAACCTGCACTTGCGCGTGGGGAACTGCAGCTGATCGGTGCAACGACAATCGATGAATACCGCAAATATATTGAAAAAGATGCTGCGCTAGAGCGCAGATTCCAGCCGGTTACGGTAGAAGAGCCGTCGGAAGAGGAGGCAGTGCAGATTTTAGAGGGACTGCGGGAACAGTATGAAAAGCATCATCAGGTAAAGATTACGGATGATGCGGTATCGGCAGCAGTACGCCTGTCTGCGCGCTATATCAATGACCGTTTCCTGCCGGATAAAGCAATCGATCTGATGGATGAGGCTGCAGCAAAGGTACGTCTGCGCGCGGGTGGAAAACCGGAGGAAGTCGTTGAATTAAGACATCGCATCAACCTGTTAGAAGAGGAAATGTTAGAATTTCTGCACGATGGTGATGTGGAAGGTGCAAAGCAGAAGAAGAACGAAAAAGAAGCGTGTGAAGAAGAGCTTGCCAAAATACAGGCAAAGACAAAGAAAGACAGCCGCAGTAAAAAGTTAAAAGTGACAGAAGACGATATTGCGGATGTGGTATCCGGATGGACGAAGATCCCGGTAAGAAAGATTGCCGAGGGGGAGGCTGCCCGCTTAAGAAAATTAGAGGCTACCTTACACAAACGTGTCATCGGTCAGGAGGATGCGGTGAGTGCAGTGGCAAAAGCTGTGCGAAGAGGACGTGTCGGATTAAAAGATCCGAGGCGCCCGATCGGTTCTTTCCTGTTCTTAGGCCCGACCGGTGTCGGAAAAACAGAGATCTCAAAGGCACTTGCGGAGGCAGTGTTTGGCAGCGAACAGTCTATGATCCGTGTTGATATGTCGGAATATATGGAGAAACACAGCGTATCAAAGATGATTGGTTCACCGCCAGGATATGTAGGCCATGAGGAGGGCGGACAGCTCAGCGAAAAGGTGCGCAGAAATCCGTATTCGGTGATCCTGTTTGATGAGATCGAAAAGGCGCATCCGGATGTATTTAATATTTTACTGCAGGTGTTAGACGACGGTCATATCACGGATTCCCAGGGACGCAAAGTGGATTTCAAAAATACGATCATTATTATGACGTCAAATGCCGGAGCACAGGCGATCATTGAGCCGAAAAAACTTGGATTTGCAGTTTCGGATGATGAAAAACAGAATTATGACCGCATGAAAAACAGCGTGATGGAAGAAGTACGCCGTATTTTTAAACCGGAATTTTTAAACCGTATTGATGAGACGATCGTATTTAGAGCGTTAAACAAAGACGATATGAAACAGATCGTTGCACTGATGTTAAAAGAACTTACAGACCGCTGTGAAAAACAGATGGGAATCCACCTTACCGTGCGTGACAGCGTCAAAAAGCATATTGTCGATAAAGCGTATGATCCGAAATATGGTGCAAGACCGCTGCGCCGTCAGATCCAGAACGATATCGAGGATGAACTGGCAGAAGAAATCCTGTCCGGCAAAGTGAAAAAAGATACGGAAGTGGTCGTGACGATCCACAAAGAAAAAGTCGTGTTCGAAACAAAATAAAATTTTACTGAAATATCCGGGAAAGCACTGGAAATCGTGACGGGGATATTATATAATAAGGGCACAAAATTTTACGATAAAGAGAAAACTACTTTATCACAGGAGGAAAAAATGGCAACGATCAGCGAATTAATTCGTTCAGAAGCAGATGGAACGATCAGTTTTGGAGATTACACATTAGGTGCAAAGGCGAAACTTGATAATTTCGAACATCAGGGAGATATCTACAAGGTGAAGACATTTTCCGAGATCACCAAGTTAGAGCGCAATGGCATGTTCGTATATGAATCTGTTCCGGGAACGGCTGTCATGAATCTGAATGCAACAGATACAGGCCTGACATTTCAGGTAGAGGGACCGGAAGATGCACAGATCACAGTAGAACTTGAGGATGAGTCAGAGTACGACATCACGATCGATGGCGCAGATGCGGGAAAGATGAAGACAAATCTTGGCGGCAAATTAAGCTTAAGTGTAGAACTTGGCGACCATCCGGTAGATGTAAAAGTTACAAAGTGTTAAGAACGGAAAAGTGAGATCAAAAAAAGCTTACATGTCAAAAGGGCATGTAAGCTTTTTTTGCGCTTTCAAGTACGAAAGTACGATTGACGGGGATAAACTGTTACATTAACATAAAAAATGCGCGTGACAATGTGCAATAAATCAGAAGGAGAAAAGTTATGAAAAGAAAGAGACTCACGGGTTGGAAACGTATGGCGGCATTTGCGATGGCGCTTACGCTGACGGTCGGAGATTGGACATCAGTAGGTGCTGCTGGATTGCCGCAGACAGATGTACAGACAGTAACAGAGGCTGTGATACAGGAAGAAGATGCGATGGAAGCAGCTTTAGCAACAGAACAGACAGAGAAAGAAAGCGAAACGGACAGTGAGTCTGCAGAAAATGACAGCGGGCAGACAGAGAACAGCGAGGCATCGGAAATTCCAGAAACATCAGAGGCATCAGAAACTGAGAAAACTGTAGAAGAGACAGAAAACGTGAATGATACGGAGGCTGTTGATGATACCGAAGTGATGGAAACAGAGACGGAAGAAGAATCGGAAGAAGAATCGGAAGAAGAAATAGAAGAAGAGACCGAAGAAGAGACAGAAGAGGAAGAACTCGCTGCAATTGATAAACCGTCAAAGGTAATCAATGTAAGAGGAAAAGATGACGGAAGTATTATAACAACAGCGTCTGGCCGGCAGTTGAGATATGCTTATGTGAATCGGTTCCAGAACGGAGTGATTGCAGCGGTACGGATATTGATGGATTTGTAAACCTGTATAATAAGGCAGAAGCCATACTGAAAGGCAACACAGATAAATATCAAGATGCATATGGAATGTATAGAGTCAATGGTAAGACGTATAGAGCATTGCGGTCATGTGATGCGACAGGGTATCATTATGTGACAGAAGGTGATGAAATTACAGAAATTACTGTAAGTGATTCATCGGAAAATGCCAAAAAGCGGATAGATGAGTATGCAGTAAAAAATGATACACAGGTTCTTTATTATAGTTATAATGGACATTTTTATAAGCAATTAACGTATGAATCGGTATATGATTCAGCATCGAAAAAATATAAATATGTTGTATATGCAAATGCTTATGAAGAGATTTCTTTTGAAAAAACTTATGTAAAAATAAGCTGGAATCCGGTTAATAATGATACGGCCACAATGAAAAATAAAGCCGGAGACATGATGAAGGTTGGATATGAAGTGGTCTGCGATGGAAATACCAAGGTCTATAATATGCCGGGATTATTTTTGGATGCGTCAGACGGAACCGTACATGAGATGATAACATCAGATGCAGCAAGACTGCCATATGTCATATTGAATTCAGGACAGCAGGTCAGCGTAAAAGTCCGTGCTGTATATTATCATGAAGTGACAAGTAACAAACAGGAGGTATATTGGAACTGGAATGATAATAGCCAATATATTATAGAATCGAAACAGACGAAATATGTGGTGGACATGTATGGTAAATGGTCGGACACCTATACTTATAAAAATTACTCTTTAAAGAAGTTATCACCGGTAACCGGTACAAAAGTTTCTGAAAAGGGAAAAGAGATGTCAGTTACCTGGAATGCACAAAACGGAGTGGATCACTATCGTGTGTATTACCTGCGAAGCAGCAAACCGTTAAATATTACGAATATAGAGAGCTTTTTACAGTTTTACAATAAGAGGGGAACGCTGTACGATGCTTATGTAAATGCAAAAGGAGAAAACGATTCCTATGAAACGGATTCAGAGTATGCATCAGATCCGTATTGTAATATTACAATAGATTCAGGACTGCCATATTTTTATTGTTCCGTCAGACTGGAATCTGCGGAAGAAGGATATTTTTCAGATGGAAGTTATTCAGATGTCATAACTGCAACGGCCAGCATTAATGGAAACATACCGACAGTAAAAAATCTCAAAATAGAAAAGACGTACAATGGAGATGACTGGCAGCTCTCATGGACGCCAATCGATGCGGATGTAGTCATTTATGTTTTTGAAGAAGGAAAGAAGCCGGCGCATTATAATTATGAGCTTTTGAACGCTTATGGTTACTATACGGATGGTCAGGGACAGCAGAAAAAACTTTATTTAAAAGATGCACTTACGGAGCTTGAAAGTAAGGAAATAAGCAGTTATGTACGTTCTTACAAAGTGAAGGGAATCGATGGATCATACAGTGCAATCTCTTTAAAACCGGGCGTAAAATATACATTTGTTGCGCATACCTATGATGCAGGCAGTTCTCTTTATAACATACAAAAGAAGCCGGTGTTTACCGTAAATAAGGAAATAAAAGTAACAGATGCTCAAAAAAATCAAACATATAAAAATATATCTGTTGGCATGACTTATTATACGGCAATGAGTCCTGCTTCGAATATGGTAAGCTATACGGATAAGGTATCCGTACCGCGTGTATATACAAAGGCGGGAAAAAACAGTATAAAGTTATCTTTTACCAGAGGAAGCTATACCGGATATGAGATTTATCGTCTTTCAGGTAAAAAATATAAGAAAATAGCAACGACCACAGACTATGTCTATACAGATCAGAATTTAAAGGCAGGCACAAAATACTCCTACAAGGTACGCTCTTATTATTATGATCCGGACAGAAAAACGAAAAGTTACAGTATATATAAAAATTTTACTGTAAGTACCAGCCGTGTAAATAACATTGTATTAAAGGTGGCTAAGAACTCAAAAAATACAGTGAAACTGACCTGGACAAAAGTAGGTTCTGCAACAAAATATGAGATTTACAGAACTTCTGAGAGTGACAAGGATATCACAGAAATTTCAGGATGGATCAATTCGGGCAACAGTGCCGTAACAGTAGAAAATACAAAGTATGAACTGGTGAAAACGATCACAAACGCAAAAACGACAACATACACGGACAAAAAGTTAAAATTCGGTGAGAGTTACACCTATCTGATCTGTGCATATTATAAAGACGGAAAAACATTAAAATACATTACCGCGTCGACCAGAGTTAAAATGCAGCTCGAGGAGCCGCGAAATCTCGTCCTTACCAATAAAGGCAAAAATGTAAGCGTTAAATGGGATGCGGACAAGTACGCTGCAGGCTATCAGATCCGATACATGGTATATGATAAATATGGTGAGAAAAAAACAGTTGCAGAAAAATATGTAACGGTAAAGAAAAATAAATACACCATTAAAGGATTATCGAGCGGAGAATACGTAAATGTATCGGTAAGGGCTTATAATTCCAAAAAAGAATACAGTGGATGGTCATCGTCAAAAGAATCTACATCACTTGCAGCAGTAAAATCCATCAAAGCTGTTTATGATACGAAAAAGAATGCAGTAAAGATTACCTGGAAAAAGGTAAAAGGTGCGAAATATTATAAAGTCGTCCGTTCTGTATATACGCCGTTATGTAATACGGACGAAAAACTTTATGCAGCAACAGGTAACCTGATCGCAAAAGATTCCAATGATGAGACAGGATATTACAGTGAGGTTCACTATCGGGAATATTATGGCGAAGACGGATCCATTACAGGCACGGCGGCATATGACAGGGCACGGTTGAAAAAAGGTGTGAAATATTATTATATGGTCAGTGCATATGGGGAAAAAGGAACAAGAATTGCCTCTTATATGACCTCGGAATATGGTACACAGGCTGCTTCCGGTAAGCCGGCAGTCATTATATATGGTGTCAAAGTTGCTGCAAAAGTAAAAAATAACAAAAAAGGAACGGTTACCGTTTCTTACAATAAGGTAACAGGTGCCAAAACTTATCAGATTTACCGTGCAGAAAAAAAGAACGGTAAGTATACTCTGATTGGAACCACAAAGAAGACGTCTTTTGCAGATAAAAAAGCAAAGAAGAAAAAAACATATTATTACAAAGTGGTTGTAAATGGCAGGAATGAATTACTTGCAGACTTTACAATCAGGAGTTCAGCAGTGAAAATTAAAGTAAAAAAATAATTCTGCAATAATAATAAAAACCGGAAGAAGCGGATTGCTTTTTCCGGTTTTTGTCATAGAAAGTAAGTTGCTTTTTACAGATAAAGTAAGTATACTGATAAACAATAAAAAGAGATGGAGAAGGAATATGCCGAAGGGAAAAACAACAGTATTTTTTTGTCAGGAATGTGGTTACGAATCATCAAAGTGGATGGGACAGTGTCCTGCATGTAAGGAATGGAATACATTTGTTGAGGAGATGATCGATAAAAAAAGTGCAGCAAAAGGCGGCAGGGTAGCGGCAAAAGCGGCAGAGGCGAAGAACGTTCCGCTCTCACAGATCGAGATGACACAGGACAAACGCATGTCGACGGATATGAAAGAGCTTGACCGTGTACTTGGCGGCGGAATCGTACAAGGATCTTTAGTGTTAGTGGGCGGTGATCCGGGAATCGGTAAATCAACACTGCTTTTGCAGGTATGCCGGAATTTATCGGAGAAAGGTGTGCGCGTATTATATATATCCGGAGAGGAATCCCTGCAGCAGATCAAAATAAGGGCAGAACGTATCGGAACCTTTGGCGATTCGCTGACACTTTTATGTGAAACGAACTTAGACACGATAAAAACGGTGATTGACCGGGAAAAACCGCAGATCGTGATCATAGATTCCATACAGACCATGTATAACGAAGAAGTTTCCTCTGCACCGGGCAGCGTATCACAGGTGCGGGAATCCACAGGGGTATTTATGCAGATTGCAAAGGGGATGGGAATTTCCATCTTTATTGTCGGTCATGTGACGAAAGAGGGCGTGGTTGCGGGTCCGAGAGTTTTAGAACACATGGTGGATACGGTACTCTATTTTGAGGGGGACAGGCATGCGGCATACCGTATACTGCGCGGTGTCAAAAACAGGTTCGGCTCAACGAATGAGATTGGCGTGTTTGAGATGAGACAGAACGGACTGATGGAAGTGGAAAATCCTTCGGAATACATGCTGAGCGGGAAACCGGAAGGTGCATCCGGTTCGGTTGTTGCGTGTTCTATGGAAGGAACCAGACCGATTCTGGTGGAAGTACAGGCGTTAGTCTGCCACAGTAATTTTGGAATCCCGCGGAGAACGGCTGCAGGCACCGATTTTAACAGGGTAAATCTTCTGATGGCAGTACTTGAAAAAAGGCTGGAATTAAAACTTGGAGACTGTGACGCTTATGTGAATATCGCGGGCGGCGTAAAAATGAATGAGCCAGCGATCGACCTTGGCATTGTGCTTGCCATTATATCCAGTTACCGTGAAAACCCGATCAATGAGAAGACGATCTGTTTCGGAGAAGTGGGCTTAAGCGGAGAAGTGCGTGCCGTCAGTATGGCAGAGCAGCGTGTGACAGAAGCAAAAAAACTTGGATTTGATGAATGCATTCTGCCCCAGGTCAGCCTGGATTCCATGAAGGACAGTGGATCTGTGCCAAAGGGAATCCGCCTGACTGGTGTGAGGTCAGTGAAAGATGCGATGGATGCGATATTGAAATAAAATACGGTGGAAATATATCTTTTCTGGAAAGATGAACTGAAACAATAAAATTCACTTTGCGAAAGTACACATAAGAAAGTGAAATTTTTGGAAAAAATGGGTTGACAAAATAATACCCAGATGGTAACATAGTCAAGCTGACCGCGGGACATGACATGATCTGACAGCGGACAACAAAAAAGTTCTTGACAAACAAAACAACACATGATAAACTATCAAAGTTGTCGCGTTTGAGATAACAGATCGGACAAAACCGATTGAGAGAAAAACTTTCAAAAAATGAAAAAAGTTCTTGACAAAACAGACTTGATAAGATATAATAAACAAGCTGTCGCCGAGAACGACAACAAAACAAAGAACCTTGATAACTGAACAGT